>Ga0126383_10000060_pt1 | contig 51522 bp, 41 predicted proteins | sample PanSoiMetPlot_35_FD_96882 | JGI IMG/M metagenome (GOLD analysis project Ga0126383, IMG submission 96882) | Tropical forest soil microbial communities from Panama - MetaG Plot_35 | ecosystem: Environmental > Terrestrial > Soil > Tropical forest > Bulk soil | place: Panama | collected 2016-02-17 | reverse complement strand
TGTGAGCACCCAAGTCGCCGACCCGGAAGCCAAGTTGAGAGACCTCGCAAGAGGGGATCACCGCACACTCCAGGCGCTGGCACAGATGCACGAGCGGAACTTTGAAGCTTCCGGCCTCGACGAGGAGACCTACGATCTCGTTCGCGTCGCAGCGCTCCAGGCGATGGGTGCGCCCCCGATCTCCTGGCTCGCACACCTGGGCGCTGCCAAGCGCCACAACATCCCGCCCGAGCGGATGCTCGGGACCCTGATCGCTGTAGCACCGGTTGCGGGCACAGCGCGCACGGTCTCGGCGGGGGCGAACATCGCGAAGGCCCTGGGATTCGTCGAAGTCGTCAAGGAGAAGCTCGAGGAAAAGTAGCGCCGGACACGCTGGCTGCCGGCGAGTCGGCCTGACAGCCACTCGTTGCGCGTTGAGCCCTGGGTGCGCCGCCACTGCGGCGAGCCCAGGGCGCGTGGCCATGCGGTCGTAAACGGCTCGTTCGGCGAACCCAGGGCCCTTTAAGGCTCCGGCTCGTTGATATCGAGGGGCAGCTCGACCTGTTGCGGCTCGGCCTTCTTGACCGTCCGCCGGCGGCGGGGCGGAGCTGGCTCGGCGGGCGAGAGATCGTTGGAGACAGTCTCCAGCTGCTGGACGCCCGAGCGCCTGGCCGTGCGGCGCCTGGGCGCTTTAGGCGCTGCCAGGGCCCCATTTCCCTGCGGATCGGCCACTCCGTTTGGCGCGCCTCCGTCTGCCGCCAGCTCGGAAGGTTCCGCGGCGCCGGTCACGCGGCGCCGCCGTGGCCTGGCAACGCTTCCGTCTGACACCACGGGCTGGGCGGTCTCGTCATCGGCTGCCCGCACGATCTGGTCAGCAGCATGCTCTTCCACTGCAAACTCAGCAGCCACTTCCGGGGTCGGCACCTGGCCGTCCACAGGAGCCTCCACGGCTGCATCCGCGGCATCGGCCTCCACTGCTGCGTCCGCGGCAGCCGCCTCCGCAGCGGCAGCCAGCTCGCGCTGCCGCCGCTTGCGGCGGTTGCGGCGCCGTTCACCCCGCTTGGGTTTGGACAGCCGTTGCACCTGCGAGCGGATGCCGACGCGCTGGCAGGCCGTTACCACCGCGCCGACGCCTGCCACCAGGCCCTCCTCCCGGCAGTGCTCGAAGAGCGGCCCGAAGAGCTCGGGCGCGCCGCCGATCACCGTCTTGGAGTCGCCGACGACCACCAGGAGCTTCTTGGCGCGGGAGATGGCGACGTTCACGCGATTGGCATCGTTGAGAAAGCCGATGGCCGCCCGGTCGTTGGAGCGGACCAGCGAAAGGATCACGGCATCCGACTCGCGGCCCTCGAACGCATCGACCGACTCGATGTCGTCGGGCGGCACGATCCCCTTCAGCGATGTGACCAGGCGGTTGACCTGCGAGTTGTACATCGCGATCACGGCCAGTTTGGCCTTCCGGACCCGCTTGCGGACGATCGAGGTGATGTCCTTGCAGAGCGCGACCTCGAACTCGTTGGCGACCGACTTCTGGGCGTCCCGATACTCTTCCTGGGCGCCGGTGTCCACCCACACCAGCTCGCGGTCGAACGGCCACGGTAGGGGCATCCGCTGGTGCGGTGCCTCGTGGATCAGCTTGCCTTCATAGAAGAGGTCCGAGACGACCCGACCGATCGGCTCACGCATCCGGTACTGGCGAGGCAGCATGATCCGGGAGCCGGCGGGCACGAGGTCCCACAGGTATCCGTAGAAGCTGTCGTCTCGCACCACCTCATCCAGGTGTGTCCCGATCTCGAAACCGAGGGCTGCCTCCTCCATGACGGGCGGCAGCTGATTGAGGTCGCCGATCATGACCCAGCGCTTCGCCAGCGGCATCAGCGCCAGCGCCTCGTTGGCTCGAACCTTGTTGGCCTCATCGAGGATCAGCCAGTCGAACACCCGGAAGCGGAGCCGGGAGTCGATGGCGAGCCGGTTGACGGTGCCTGCCACAAGGTTGAACGGCTCGAGGTCGTCGCCCTCGACCAGCGTGTGTCGCAGCCGGCGCGGCACCTTCCCGGGCTCCGCAACCCGTGCCTGGCGCACGTGTGAGAAGCCGAGCAGGCGCTCCTGGCCGGTGTCAACGGCGTCGTTGGAGTGCGAGGAGAGCAGGATGGAGGCGTTCGGGCTGCGGCCCAGGATGCGGCGGATCGACTCCACGATGGCCGTGGTCTTGCCGGTGCCCGGCGGCCCCTGGATCAGGTATAGCTGGCCGGGCCGCATGCCCATGACCCTGGCCACCGCCTCCGCCTGCTCTTCGTTCGGGTCTGGAAGGTGGTGAGCGCGACGACCTTCGAGCGGCATCCTCGGCGGTGAGCCGAGCCAGCCTGGGTCGGCAAGCTGCGCGGCAAGCGCGCCCGTACGCGGTGAGCCGATCTGAAGCTGGCGGATGACCGACTTCTGCGCCTCGAACATCTCCACGCTGGCGGTGGGCAGGACCACACCCTCGTCAGGCAACGGGTCGTAGCGACGGAAGGAGACCCACAGAGTCTGGCCCTGCACCCGGTCGAGCGTCATGCCCCGGTACTCGGGAAAGCCGGGCGAGCGGACGGTCAGCGAGTCGATCCCCCTGTAGATGCGGGCGTCGTTGCTGTCGACGAGTCGCAGTGCCGCGCGAACGTACTCGCCGCCCCGCATGTCCTCCCCGCATTCGGGGCAATGAATGCCGTTGGAGGTGGCGGCGATGGTCTCGCAGTGTGGACACTCGAGCCACTGCTCGACCGCCTCGTAGCGGCGGACGGTCGCCTCCGCCAGCCGCTCCCTGTAGTCACGTAGATGCTCGATGAACCGCAGGGTGGAGTCGAGGATGGGCAGCTGCTTGGCCCTTTCTCGCAGGACCAGGGCGGTCAGCCCCTCGAGCTCGCCGTCCCATTCAGCGACCAGCGCCAGCTCGCGGTAGAGCAAGTTGAGACGCGACTTCTCCATTACGAACTCGCGGTCCAGCTGCTGCATGTCGACGATCTCCAGCGCCAGGCCCAATGGGGTTCGGCCCAGCCGCCCAGTCACGAGCGTCGAATCGACCTGCCCGGTGAAGTCGAGAGGCCTGTCCGGACGGGTGCAGGTGTAGATGCCGTCGATCTCGCCTCGCTCCTCGAGGGCCTGCCGCAGCCACTCGGGCCCGTCCGGGATGATGGCAAGCTTCGCCTCGGCCGGGGTCCCGGGGCGGACACGGATGCCGAGCCTTCCGGTCTGGATCTCTTCGCCCGGGATCTCGGGCTGCCAGAGCGGGAGGATGTCGCCGGGATTGGGCGCGCTCATAGGGCTGGATTCGCCAGCCACGTCAGTGGCGGGAACTGAAGTGGGATCAAGGCGTTAAAAGGGGGGCCTTGGTGAAGGCCACGCACCGCGGTCCGGTGCGCTTTCAGATTGACTGCATTCTAGCCGGATAGCAAGGGTTCACGTTCAACCGAAGTCGATCAGCCCGATCTGGAGTGTTGCCTCAGGCTGGGAGCGGCTCCCCACGCGTCTCCGGCAGCCACAACAATAGCGCGGCCCCGACGAGCGCGCCAGCCGCCGTCGCCATCAAGCTTGGCCCCAGGCCCAGGTGGGGCTGGAGGGCCCCGACCAGCTGGAAGCCGACCACGCCTCCCAACGCGCCCGCTGCCGCGCCTGCGGACTCGGAAGTCGCCCGTGCGCGCGTCGGAAACAGCTCGCCGTACCACGCGCCCAGCGCCGGCGAGGCGGCGCTTGCGAGCACGCTCCAGAGGACGTTGCCCGCCCAGTAGCTGGTGCGGCTGCCGGAGAAGGCCGCCGCCGCAAAGCACACCGTGAGCCCGCTCAGGGCGACGCCCACCGCGCGCCGGCCAATCCGGTCGGAGAGCGCGCCTCCGAGGGGGAAAGCGGGTATCGAGGCCATGCCTGACACGACTACGACTGCGCTGATCGCCGCGGGCCCAAGGTCCAGCTGCCGGCTCGCGAACAGCGCCACGAGCAAGCCCGCCGGCTGGAACAGGAGCGAGCCGAGTGCGGCGGCCAGCGCGACGACCAGCAGCCTGCCGCGCCAGGGCGGGGTCAGCAGGAGCCGCATCGCGAAGTGCCTCTTGTGGGCGATCGTGACCGCGGTCCAGGCCCGGCTCTCCGGCAGGCTGCGGGCCAGCAGCAGCGCCGCGAACACGCCTGCGCTGCCGGCCACGTAGAGCAGCCGCCAGCGAGGCGCCAGCAGCGGATAGATCAGCGTCGTCAAGCCGGTGCCCGCCCCAGCCATCACCGTGATGGCGGCGACCGCGAGACCTCGTCGCTCCTGCGGTACCTCCTCGATGACCAGCGCAGTGGCGACGCTGGCCGCAACCGTCTCGAAGCAGACCGCGACCACGCGCGCCGCCGTCAACCAGATCAAGGTCGGTGCCAGCGCGCTGGCGATGTTTGCCGCCGAGAAGCCGGCGACGGCGGAGGCGAGGACGACGCGGCGACCCAGCCGGTCGGCGAGCATCGAGAGCGGCAGCGCGGCGAGCGAGCCCAGCGCGAGCGCCGAACCAAGCTCGGTCAGGGCCGGAACCGAGGAGTGCAGCTCCGCCGCGATGGCCGGAAGTGCCAGCACCAGGACGGAGCTGTCAAAGCTGACCAGCAGCACCGCCAGCCCTGCCAGCACCAGCACCCGCGTCTGCCGCCCCCTCATGGATCGCCCGCACCCTGACCCTCACCGGCCCCACTCCGAGGCTGACCCTGGAGAGGGCTGGGCCCTGCCTGCTGCGTGGACGGCGGTTGATGCTCCGCCGACGGCGATCGAAGCAGGCCCAACCGCTGCAGGAGCCAGGGGCCTGGGCCGAGGAACCCGCAGGTGGCACCGGCGTGGGCGAGTGCGACGCCGACGAGCGACGGAGGCCCCGGCAGCAGCCAGTAGGCCAGCGCCATCGGCAAGCCGACGAGCGAGGTGGCCAGCACGTCCATCCACCCCCAGCGTCCCAGCCGGTGGTACAGGACGTACAGGCTGGTGCCCACGACGATGCCCGCTGCAGGACCCGCGAGCGCCATCAGGCCGCCCTGCACGAGCCCGCGGAAAAATGCCTCCTCGATCGGGGCGTTGATCAGGTAATAGCCCGTCTGCAGAGCCACGTCCGGGACTGAGGCGGGTACCAGCAGGCTGCCGCGCCGCCTGGTCAAGGCGAGCTGAACCAGGCAGGCGGCGATGAAGAAGACGACGAGGCCTGTCAGGCCGAAACCGAGCTGGGCGCTGGGCCATCCAGGGGCCACGCCGAGCCAGCTCGGGTGGGCCACCAGCCATACCGCGGCCACAGCCGCTGTCAGCGGCAACAGGCGCAACAGAGCGTCTGAGCGCATCCACTCCAGGCTGTCGGCTGTGTGGGTCGGGATGATCTGAGGCTCAGGTTGACCGGGTGTCACGCTGGTGGACGCCGAACCGGGGTAGATTTGGGAAGCTCTGGACAGCCTCGAAAAGATTTCACCAGATTCCGGAGGGGAAACGCTTCCTGTCGAGTTCAGCTCGTGGCTTAGCCTGGGTGAGGCGAGCCGGTTGCTGGGCATCAGTCAGGGCACGCTGCGGCGGTGGGCCGATCGCGGCCAGGTGGCCAGCTTCACCACGCCGGGTGGCCACCGGCGTTTCCCACGCGCCGCCATCATGGCTTTGCTGCCGTCAGGCCGCGCTCGCCGCCCGCACCTGGCCGACCTGGGTGCATCCAGCGATCGGATGGTGCGCGCCTACCGGCCGCTGTTCGGAGTCGAGGGACGCGCGATGTCGCTCCTGGCGCGGCTGCCGGAGAGCGACCGGCAGCTGTTCAGAGAACGCGGCCGGCACATGGTCGAGTGCCTGCTGGCGCACCTGGACGCCGACGCCCCGGCGCCGGCGATGGCCAACCTTCACGAGGCTGCCGGCCACGCTGCCGACTATGGTGCCGGTACAGCCGCGCTCGGTGCCTCTTTGAGCGAGGGCGTACAGACGTTTTTGCGCTTCCGCGCGCCGTTCATCGCTGAGCTGGCGGCGACTGCCCGCAAGCGGGGCCTGGACACTCGTGAGGCGACCGGACTCCTGGTGGACGCGGAAAGCGCCTTCGACGAGCTCCTGCTGGCGTTCATGGAGGGGTGGCAGCACGGATGAGCCAGGCTGCGCTGCTCTCGACGAGGCCGCAGGGCGACCGCGACCCGCTCGTGGTCCAGCTGCGTGCAACCGGCCGCCGGGTTCACGCGGCCCCCACCGTCGCGATTGAGCCCGTCCTGTTCGAGTCGCCCGACCTTGCCCGGTTTGACTGGGTCGTGGTGACGAGCGCCGCCGGGGCGCAGGCGCTGATGGAACGCTCGACGAGGCAGACATCAGCGCGCTGGGCTGCGGTCGGCCCCCGCACGGCGTCGGTTCTGGCCGCCCTTGGAATACACGCGGCCGCCGTGCCGGATGAGAGCCAGGGTTTGCGAATCGCCGACGCCATCAGGCTGCTGGGACCACTGCCGGGTCTGCGTGTGCTGCTGGCCCGAGCGGACGCCGCCGCGCCGGACCTTCCCGCGGCGCTGCGCGGAGCCGGCGCCGTCGTGACTGAGCTGGCCGTGTACCACACGGTGATCGGGCCGGAGTCATCGCGTCCCGGCGTTGCCGCTGCGCTGGCCGACCCGGGGCTCGCCGCGGTGCTGTTCGCATCGGGCTCGGCCGTGCTCGGGCTGCTGCGGCTGGCAGACGACGACCCCCGCTGGGTGCCGGCTGTCACGATCGGCCCCGCGACCTCTGAGGTGGCGCGCGACAAGGGCTTCCGCGTGCTCGCCCAGGCCGAACGCCCCAGCGTCGAAGGCCTGGTCGCTGCTGTAACACAGATTTGAGCGGGATTTGTAAGCTTTAGATAGATTTGGCGATGAGTGGAGGGCAGCCCTGGGCACTGGTCGTCCAGGCGGGTGAGCTGGACGTCAACCGGCGAGCTGAGCTTGCCGCAGCGCTCGCCGAGCTGGTCGAGTTCCATCGTCAATGGGTACTGCTGGCGACGTGCCACCGGGTCGAGCTGTACGGCTTTGGTCAGAGCCCCGCGCAGCAGGAGATGAGGCGCCTGGAAGGCGATAGGGCAGTGCGTCAGCTGTTCAGAGTCGCCGCCGGGTTGGAGAGCGCGGTCGCCGGTGAGAGCGAGATTCTCGGCCAGGTTCGCGACGCCCTGGCACGCGCGCGAGAGAGGGGAACGGACGAGCGGGTGGCCCGCATGTTCGAGTGCGCGATCGCTGCAGGGCGTGCGGCACGTGTTCAAGGGGTTCCCCGATCCCTGATGGGCCCCCCGGACGATGCCCTGGCGAAGCCTGGAGCGTGGGCTGGGAACGGAGCAGGCAAGGTGGCGGCTCGAGATGGGCTGGCCGAGCGGGCGGTGAGCTGGTTGACGGCGCGGACGCAGCTGTCGGGCCGGCCCGTGCTTGTGGTGGGAACGGGGGCCATGGGCGTCGCGCTCGCGGCGGCCGCAACCGCGGCGGGAGGGGTAGTCACCGTGGCCGGCCGCCTCCGCGATCACGACCCAGCTAAACGCTCAGGCACAATCCGCGCTCAGCTCGACCTGGCCGGAGCCGCACAGCGCGCTCCTGAGATGGCCGCCGTCGCGGTGGCACTCCGCGGCGAGTGGTCAGAGCTCGCCCGGGCCGGCGCTGCGGCCGGCCCTCAACCGCCCATGCCGCCCATCGCCGACCTGTCGGTGCCGCCCGCCATCCCGGCGAGCGTCCAGAGGTCGCTGGGGCCCAACTTTCTGGGGATCGACGAGCTGTGGCAGCGCCTGCCGGCCGAGTCCTCGTGGACGGCCGCCGCTGAGGCCGCGGTCGCCGACGGCGTGGCCGAATACATGGGCTGGTTGAGGGGCAGGGGCTCGGTGCCGACGCTGGTGGCGCTGCGAGACCGGGGCGAGACGCGCCGCCAGGCTCGAGTGAAGCGGCTCTTACGCCGCCTGCCCGAGCTGGACGAACGCGCGCGAGAGCTGGTGGAGGCGATGTCACGGCAGCTGGTCAGGGACCTGCTGCACGAGCCCATCAGCGCACTGCGGGCAGACCGGGACGGCAGTCAGGACGAAGCTGCGCGGAGGCTGTTCGACCTGTGACTGCAGGGTTACGCCTCGGCACCCGCGGCTCGCGCCTGGCGCAGATCCAGAGCTCTGCGGTCGCGGAGCGCCTGCGCCGGCTGGGGCACGAAGTGGAGCTGGTCACTGTGATCACCGAGGGCGACCGGAGACCTGTCGACCTCTCACCCGGTGTGGGTGTCTTCGTGACAGCGCTGGAGGAGGCGCTGGTCGACGGCGAGATCGATCTGGCTGTGCACAGTGCGAAGGACGTGCCGCTCGCCAGCCGTGACGACCTGATCGTGGTGGCATATCCGGAGCGCGAGGATCCGCGCGACGTGCTCCTCACGGCTGCAGGCGGATGCCGCCTGGACGCGCTGCCGGCGGGCGCGTGGTTCGGCACCGACAGCCCGCGCAGAGCCGGCTTCGTGCTCCACGTGCGGCCCGACCTTCGCAATCGGCCTCTGCACGGCAACGTCGACACGCGGCTGCGACGTCTGGACGCGGGCGAGGTGGACGCCCTGGTCCTCGCCGCCGCCGGGTTAGACCGGCTCGGCGCCGGCTCGCGCATCGACGAGCGCCTGCCACCCGAAGTCGTGGCGCCCGCGCCAGGCCAGGGCGCGCTGGCGGTGCAGTGCCGCGCGGCGGATGCACGCGTCCTGAGGGCGGCCGAGGGGCTGGACGACCCGGCCGTCCGCCTGGCCGTCCTGACAGAGCGTGAGGTGCTCCGGGCGACCGGCGGATCCTGCCGGGCGCCCGTGGGAGCGCTGGCCGGCGTCACGGGCAGCCGGCTGACGCTGCTGGCGGCGGCCGCCGCGCCGGACGGATCGGAGCGCCACGTGGTCTGCCTTGAAGACGAGCCCACCGAGGCCGGCGGCCGGCGGCTGGCCGAAAAAGCCGCGCACGAGCTGATGAAAAAGGTCGTGAGCCTGATTGCCTGACCACTACGTCGCGCCCCCAATGACCGCCAGGATCAAAAACACGTTGCGGGTAGGCCCGGCTTTGCCGGGCCGAATGAGTTGTGTCTCAGGTCTCCCAAACGATGCCCGCCGGGAGGGGGTCCGGAGGGGGAACCCTGGTTCCCCCTGCAGATCAGGCGTTGCGGGTAGGCCCGGCTTTGCCGGGCCGAATGAGTTGTGTCTCAGGTCTCCCAAACGATGCCCGCCGGGAGGGGGTCCGGAGGGGGAACCCTGGTTCCCCCTGCAAAAGGGTCCGGAGGGGGAACCCTGGTTCCCCCTGCAGATTGAGGTGAGTTTCTGTGCTTGAGACTGCGCGTCGTTTGGACGCCGTACGCGACATATCCGTCGAGCCAACGGACCGGCCGCGGCGGCTGCGGGCCACTGCGGCAAGTCGGGCGCTGGTGCGCGAGACGCGCCTCAGCCCGCGCCAGCTGGTTGCACCCGTGTTCGTCGTCCCGGGTCGCGGCCGGCGCCAGCCGATCGCCCCGATGCCGGGCCACGAGCGCATGAGCCCGGAGCTGGTTGTGGACTACGCGCAGCGGCTGGCCGCGCTGCGCGTCGGGGGCCTTCTGCTGTTCGGTGTTCCGGATGCGAAGGACGACATGGGCCAGGGAGCTGCCGATCCAGCCGGCCCGGTACCGGAGGCCCTCCGGCAGCTGCGGGAGGCCGACCTGCCGATGGTTCTGATCGCCGACGTCTGCCTCTGCGAGTACACCTCACACGGTCACTGTGGTGTGCTCGACGGTCAGAAGGTAGACAACGACCGCTCATTGCCGCTGCTTGGCGCGGCCGCGGTGGCCTATGCGGAAGCCGGCGCCGACGTGGTCGCGCCGTCAGCCATGATGGATGGGCAGGTCTTTGCGCTGCGCGCTGCCCTGGACGAGGCGGGCCACACCGCGACCGCGATCATGGCTTATGCGTCGAAGCATGCGTCCTTCCTCTATGGACCGTTTCGTGAGGCTGCCGGCTCCACTCCCGGATTCGGCGATCGCCGCTCGTATCAGATGGACCCGGCCAATGGGCGAGAGGCGATGCGAGAGATGGACCTGGACGCCCAGGAGGGTGCCGACATCCTGATGGTCAAGCCCGCGATCACCTCGCTCGACCTCCTGGCCGCAGCTCGCGAGCGGTTCGACCTGCCGCTGGCGGCATATCAGGTCAGCGGCGAGTTCGCGATGATCGAGGCGGCCGCCCAGTGGAGCTGGATCGACCGGCGAGGCACTGCACTGGAGACGCTGACCGCCATCCGGCGGGCAGGTGCAGACGTGATCATGAGCTACTTCGCAGAGGACGCGGCGCGCTGGCTGGCCGAGGAGGGCGGATGACGGGGGCGGACCCCCAGCGGTTCATCCAGGCCCTTGCGCTGGGCCTGGACCCGGCGTGGCGGCGTCTGTCGGAGGCTGAGCGCTGCGAGGGTGCGATGGCCTTCTGCGAGGCGGTTGAGCGCGCTCGAGGCGTTACCACGTTCACCTATTCGATGATCGGGCTCCAGCCGGGAACGGACCTCCTGCTGTGGCGGCTCGCGGGCTCGCTGGACGACCTCGAGGAGGCAGCCGCGGCGGCGCTGCGGGCAGGCCTGGGCCGCCACCTGACAGTGACCGAAAGCCTGCTGGGCGTCATCCAGCCCTCGCAGTACGTCAAGAAGCCGACGGCCCAGGAGCAGTCGCTGTTCACCGGCGAGCGCTCCCGCTATCTGATCGTCTATCCGTTCACGAAGAGCGCCGAGTGGTACCTGCTGAGCCAGGCGGCGCGGCAGGGGATCATGAACGAGCACATGCGGGTCGGTCACGAGTACACGCAGGTGCGGCAACTCCTGGCCTACTCGTTCGGCATCGACGACCAGGACTTCCTGGTCGCATATGAAACCGACGACCTGGTCGCCTTCGGCAACCTGGTACGCGACCTCCGCGGCACGGAGAGCCGCCGCTCCACGGTCCGCGATACGCCGATCCTGACCTGCGTGCACCGCCCCCTGCAGGAGATCCTGAGCATGCTCGGAGCTCCGCTGTGATCGCCGAGGCTGTCGAGCTATTTCCCGGCGGTGTCAACAGCCCGGTGCGGGCTTATCGCCCGGTGGGGGGCGACCCGCCGACGCTCCTCCGCGGGCAGGGCGGCCACGTCTGGGACGACAGCGGCCGCGAGTACGTGGACTGGGTCGGCGCCTTCGGCCCGCTGGTAGCCGGCCACGCCCATCCCTCGGTCGTGAAGGCTGTATCCGACGCGATCGCTGCGGGCGGCCCCTTCGGAGTAACGACCGAGCGCGAGGTGCGCCTGGCGAGGCTGGTGCGGGAACGGATGCCTTCCATCGAGATGATGCGCTTCTGCACCTCTGGCACCGAGGCGGCCATGAGCGCGGTGCGCGTTGCGCGAGCCGCCACCGGTCGCCGGCTTGTGGTGAAGTTCGAGGGCGCTTACCACGGCCACTCGGACGCTCTGATGGGCAGCGGGGACCTGCTCGTGTCCCCCTACGGGGACCTCGGGGCACTGGAGGGTCTGCCACTGTCAGAGGCCGCCGCTGTGATCGTGGAGGGTGTGCCCGGCAACATCGGCGTCGTGGTTCCACCGGAGGGCTTCCTGCCGGGACTCCGCCGGCTCTGCGACCGGGACGGCGCGCTGCTGATCCTGGACGAGGTGATCACGGGATTCCGGGTCGCCCCAGGCGGGGCGCAGCAGCTTTACGGCGTCCGGGCAGACCTGACGGTGCTGGGCAAGATCGTGGGCGGGGGGCTGCCCGTCGGAGCGTACGGCGGCCGGGCTGATCTGATGTCACTGGTTGCCCCCGTGGGCGCCGTCTACCAGGCCGGCACCCTGGCGGGCCATCCGGCGGTGATGGCGGCAGGCGAGGCGACCCTGCGCCTGCTCGACGAGACCGCCTACCGGCAGCTGGAGCAGCTGGGGTCCGCGCTCGAGGAGGGCCTCGGTGCCGTTGGTCGGGTCGCGCGAGTCGGTTCGATGCTCACCCTCTTCATGCAAGACGAGGCCCAGTTCGCGGCCCTGCACCGGCGGCTCCGCGGCCGCGGCGTGCTCATCCCGCCGTCCCAGTGGGAGGCGTGGTTCGTGTCGCTTGCTCACAGCGAGGAGGACGTCGAGCAGACCCTAGAGGCCGTTCGGTGAGCCGGTTCCTCGATGCTTGCCGGCGCCGGCCGGTAGACCGCACCCCGATCTGGCTGATGCGCCAGGCGGGCCGATCCTTGCCCGAGTATCGAAAGCTGCGTGATCGCTGGTCACTGGTGGACATCGTCGCCGACGCCGACCTCTGCGCCGAGGTCACGCTGCAGCCCGTCCGCCGGCTGGGGGTCGACGCCGCGGTGATGTTCGCTGACATCATGCTGCCGCTTCGAGGCATGGGCGTCGAGTTCGAGCTGGTCGAGAGCGTCGGCCCCATGATCGCGCGTCCGATTCGGACCGCGGCCGATGTCGGCGCGCTGAGCGAGCCCTCTGGTGAGGAGGCCGCCCCGCAGGTCATCGACGCGGTGCGCCGGGTCGTGGCCGACTCGCATGTGCCTGTGATCTGCTTCTGCGGCGCCCCCTTCGCCCTGGCCAGCTACCTGATCGAGGGGAAGCCGTCGCGCGACTTCGCCACGGCAAAACGGTTCATGTTCTGCGAACCCGAGGCCTTCGACTCGCTACTGGCCAAGCTGGCCCGCGTGATGTCGCGCTACCTGACCGCGCAGATTTCGGCCGGCGCCGCCGCACTGCAGGTGTTCGACAGCTGGGTCGGAGCGTTGTCGGTCGAGGACTACAACGAGCGGGTAGCACCGCACACCCGGGCGATCTTCGACGCGACGGCCGGCCTGGGTGTACCGCGGGTGCACTTCGGCACCGGCACGGCCGCGCTGCTGGAATCGATCGCCGGCACCGGGCCGGACGTGGTCAGCCTGGACTGGAGAGTCCCGCTCGACGCGGGCTGGCAGCGGGTCGGCTTCGATCGCGGCGTTCAGGGCAACCTGGATCCGGCGGTGCTGCTGGGGCCGCGGGAGCTGGTGCGGTCGCGGGCTCGAGACGTGCTCCGCCGGGCGGGCGGTCGCCCGGGTCACGTCTTCAACCTGGGTCACGGGGTCCTGCCTGACACTCCCGTCGACAACCTGGAGGTGCTGATCAACACCGTCCACGAGTGGGTGCCCGCCATTGTCGCGTGACGGCGCCGGTGTGCTGTGCATGGCGTACGGCAGCCCCCGCACCGAGGCGGACGTCGAGGCCTACTTCACACACATCCGGGGCGGCCGCCCGCCATCGGCTGAGGCCCTGGAGGAGCTGAAGGGCCGTTATCGCGCGATCGGCGGATCTCCGCTGGAGGGAATCACGAGGCGGCAGGCTGCCGCGCTGGGCGACCGCCTCAAGCTGCCAGTGTTCGCCGGCATGAGGCACTCCCGGCCGTTCATCGCTGATGCCGCGGCCGAGGCACGCGCGGCAGGCGTGCACCGGCTGATCGGGCTGCCCCTGGCACCGCACTTCGCCCGGATGAGCGTGGGCGCCTACGAAGCGGCGCTGGCGCATGCGTGGTCCGGGCCGTACGAGTTCATCGGTGGCTTTCACGACAATCCGGCCTTCATCCAGGCGCTTTGCGGCGTGCTCGACGAGGCGACGATCGGCTGGCGGCCCGACCGGGTCTTCTTCACGGCTCACAGTCTGCCGGCCCGGATCGTCGCGGAGGGGGACCGCTACGACCTGCGTCTGCTGGAGACGTGCGAGCTGGTCGCTGCGCGGATGACGCGGCTGCCGCAATGGGAGTTCGCGTTCCAGTCGGCAAGCCACACCGGGGAGCCCTGGCTGGGGCCCGACCTGCTTGAGGCGCTCGAGCGGTCAGACGCGCGTCGCGTGCTGGTCTGCCCGATCGGCTTCGTGGCGGACCACCTGGAGGTGCTTTACGACATCGACGTCGAAGCGCAGTCGTGGGCACGAGCCCGCGGCGTCGAGCTGCGGCGAACGGGGTCGTTCAACGACCGCCCCGAGTTCATCGAGGCGCTGGTCGAGATAGTCCGGCCGCGGCTGGGCGGCGGCGTCTAAGCGTCGAAGCGCCGGCAGAGGAACCTATCGCCGGCTTCTGATAGGTGGAACCACGGCGCGTGGCCCTTTCACGGGTCTGCACCGACAACTTGCACACTGACTGCAAAAAGTCTATCCTTCCCGCGATGGCCGCACCCGAGGTGACCTTCAATCCCTTCGATCCCGCGGTCATGGTCGACCCCTACCCCTACTACAGCCGCATGCGCGAGCTGGACCCCGTCCACTGGAGCCAAGCCATCCGCACGTGGTTCCTGACCCGCCACGTCGACGTGGTCGAGCTGTTGCGCGACGACCGCTTCTCGGCTGACCGCACCCTGAGCGAGCGCTTCCGGCCCCCGCCTCCGCACCGCCGGCGTCCGGGCAAGTCGATGCTCGTCGTCGACCCGCCGGACCACACCAGGCTCCGCAACCTGGTCAACAAGGCGTTCACGCCGCGGATGGTGGAGCGGCTGCGCCCTCGCATCGAGTCGATCACGACCGAGATCCTCGACCGCGCCGCGGGCGCCGACGGGTTCGATCTCGTCACCGACTTCGCCTATCCGCTGCCGGTGATCGTCATCGCGGAGATGCTCGGCGTGCCTCCGAAGGACCGCGTCGCGTTCCAGCGGTGGTCGGCCATCCTGGTCCGGGGCCTCGACCCCATGATCGGCGACGAGGAGCAGGAGGCCGTCTTCGACGCACGGGACGCGCTGCTCGACTATCTGCGCGGTGTCCTGGCGGAGCGCCGGCGCGAGCCGCAGGAGGACATGCTCACCAACCTCATCGCGGCCGAGGAGAGCGGCGACATGTTCAGCGAGGGGGAGCTCCTGGCCATGTGCAACCTGCTGCTGGTCGCGGGCCACGAAACGACAGTCAACCTGATGGGCAACGGAGTCCTGGCGCTGTTCGAGAAGCCGGACCAGCTCGACCGCCTCCGCCGCGACCCCGACTTGATCAGGACCGGCGCCGATGAGCTCCTCCGCTACACGTCCCCCGTTCAGTGGACAGGGCGCGTCGCGACAGCGGAGATCGGGATTGGTGGACGGACGATCCAGCCCCTGCAGTCGGTAACCGGCATCCTGGCCGCCGCCAACCGCGATCCCGACGTCTTCTCGGACCCTGATTGCCTTGATCTCGGCCGCCACCCCAACCCGCACCTCGCGTTCGGCCGTGGTATTCACTTCTGCCTGGGCGCCCCCCTGGCGGTCCTGGAAGCGCAGGTCGCGATACCTATGCTCCTGGAGCGGTTCCCTCGCCTTCGCCTGGCGGGCGAACCCGAGCTGCGGCCGACCTGGGTGCTGCGGGGACTGCGCCGCCTACCCGTAGCCGCGGCCTGAGGACTCTCCCCCTCCCCCGGCTTCGCCGGGTACCCCCCCGACTTCGCGGCCTACTTCGCAGGGGAGAGTCAGCGACGCCCCGGGCCTACGCCGCTTCAAACCGGCCGCCCAGGTGCTGCGCCAGGAATCGCTCAGCCGTGGCATAGAAGCGCAGCCGGTTCTCAGGCTTGGCGAAGCCATGGCCCTCATCAGGGAAGAGCATGTACTCGTGGGGAATCCCTTTCTCGCGCAGGGAGGCCACGATCTGCTCCGACTCGGCCTGCTTGACGCGTGGGTCGTTGGCGCCCTGAGCGATCAGCAGTGGGATGCGGATCTGGTCGACGCGCGACAGGGGCGACCGAGACCAGAGAAACTGAGCCTCGGTCTCGGGGTTGCCGACGCGTGCGTGGAACTGCGCGATCAGCGGCTTCCAGTAGGGCGGCGTGGACTCGATGAGCGTCTTCAGGTTTGACGGGCCGACCACGTCGACGGCGCACCGGAAGACGTCGGGCGTGAACGTGGCGCCCACCAGCGCCGCGTAGCCCCCGTAGGAACCCCCATAGATCCCGACGCGCGAGGGATCCGCATGACCACGGTCGACCACCCAGCGCACGGCGTCCACCAGGTCGTCGTGCATCTTCGCTCCCCACTCACGGTCGCCCGCACTGACGAACCGCTTGCCGTATCCGGTCGAGCCGCGAAAGTTGACCTGGATGCAGAGGTAGCCGCGATTGGCCAGCCACTGCGCCTCCGGGTTGAAGCCCCAGGCGTCGCGCGCCCAGGGGCCGCCGTGGACGTTCAGGACTGCGGGCAGCCCACGTCGCTCTGGTCCTGCCGGAAAGCTGAGGTAACCGCGGACGGACAGCCCGTCGCGAGCCCTGAACGAGAAGGGCTCCATACGGGCCAGCGTGCAGCCCTCGAGCTCCGGCCGGTGCGTGAAGAGGAACCGGCTATGCCCCGTGCGGCGGTCAAAGGCGAAGTAGGAGATGGGCCCATCGTCCGCCGTGAAGGCCGCCAGCCAGATGAGGTTGCCATGGTCACGGCCGATCAGCGCCATGTCTCCGGGGTGGAGCGACCGGACGCGCTCCACGTCCGTAGCGATCGCCGGGTTGAGCACCCCCACCTCCGACCGCTCACGCAGCACGGTAACGAGGTCCGGCTCCCGAGTGTCCGGGTCGGTGACCACCCCGACCACGTCGTACTGCGGGTCCTCGAACAGCACTTCGCCCGCGCCGCTGTCCAGGCGCAGCCTGAGCAGCCGGCCGGTGTCGGCGTCGCGCGAGGAGATCATCAGCAGCGACGCGCCGTCGGTCGTGAATCCGATCGGATTGGTGGTCAGCGCATCTTCGAGGCCGACGGCATGAACGGCGCGCCAGTCGCCGTCCTGAGTGTCGCGGACCAGCGTCACCATCCCGCCGTCAGGCGTGGGCTGGACCGCGGCCCGAACCTGGAGCTGGCGGTCGGCCACCCAGGCCGCGTAGCCGGGATTCTCCGCGACCAGCGTGAGCTCTCCGCTCGGCAGGTCGAGGCGGTAGACATCGTGAAGCTCGGCCGTGCGGCGGTTGATGCCCAGCAGGAGGGTATCAGGAAAGTGCTTGTCCATGGCCACGAATCGAGCCTGGATGCCCTGGAACGGCGTCAGATCCCGGGTCCCGCCCGCCACCACGTCGGTTGCGTAGACGTGCCAGTCCTCGTCGCCACCGCGGTCCTGGATGTGCAGCAGGTGCCCGTTGTCGTGCGCCCAGGCGAAGAAGCGGACACCGCGGTCGCGATCCGCTGTGACGGGCTGGAAGTCGTCGCCACCCAGGGAGCCGACCCAGACGTTGAGCACGCCATCGACAGGGGCGATGTAGGCCAGGCGGCTGCCGTCAGGTGAGACGGCCGGGCTGATGCGGGTAGGGTTGCCGAACAGGACCTTACGGGGGATCAGGTCAGGCAGCTGCACGGAGGCAGATCCTACGAGACCTGGTCGGGAGTAAGCCCGCACGCGGTCAAGACGGCGCACTTCACGCCAGGGACTCCAACCACGCACGGTGCAGGGCCCCGTAGTGCCCTCCGGATCCCACCAGTACCGCGGGCGGCCCATCTTCCACGATGCGCCCAGCGTCAACGACCAGCACCCTGTCCGCGATCTCAACGGTCGAGAGCCTGTGGGCGATGATGATGGCCGTCCGGTCCGCCAGCAGGGTCCGCAACGCCCTCTGGACCAGCCGTTCGGTGGGCAGGTCCAGCGAGGAGGTCGCCTCGTCCAGGATCAGCACCCTTGGGTCGGCCAGAAAGGCGCGGGCGAAGGCGACCAGCTGCCGCTGGCCCGACGAGAGCCTCACGCCGCGGCGCCTGACCTCCGTGTCGTATCCCTCTGGCAGCGCTGCGATGAAGTCGTGCGCTCCTATGGCCCGTGCCGCCGACTCGATCTCGGCCGTCGAGGCGCTGGGGCGGCCGAAGCCGATGTTGTCGGCCACCGTGCCGCTGAAGAGAAAGCTCTCCTGGGTGACCATCACGATCGCGCGGCGCAGGTCGCGCGGGTCGACATCCCGGAGGTCCACGCCATCGAGACGGATCACGCCTTCGGTCGGGTCGTAGAAACGGGCGACGAGGCGGGCGATGGTCGACTTGCCGGCACCGGTCTCGCCGACCAGCGCCACCGTCTGCCCGGCAGGGATCGAGAAGGACAGACTGTGCAGCACGGGCTGCTCGCGATAGGCGAACGTCACTTCGGCGAACTCGATCGCCCCCGCCGCCTGCAGCCGCGTGGGGTGCTCCGGCTCCGGGACCGCGGAGGTCTCTTCCAGAACCCCGGAGAGCTTTTCCATCGCGGCCGCCGCAGCCTGAAACAGCGTGTAGAACTGGGACAGATCCTGCATCGGTTCGAAGAACTGCCGAACGTAGAGGATGAATGCCGTCAGCACGCCCAGCGTGAGCGAGCCCCGCATGACCAGCAGGCCGCCGACGGCGAGTACCCCGACAGTGGTCAGCCGGCCCAGGAACGAGATGCCTGGCCCGTAGGTCGACGAAAGCCGCACCGACCAGGCGTTGGCGTCGCGGTAGCGGCCGTTCAGATCCTCGAAGATCTCCTGATTCCGCGGCTCGCGGCCGTAGGCCTGCACCGCGCGGATCCCGCTCAGCGACTCGGTGTAGTGGACGATGACCAGCGCGATCGCCTGCCGAACGGCGCGGTAGGCGCGCGACGAGTTGTGCCGGAACCACTGCGTCAGCAGCAGGATCACCGGGAACGCAAGGAGCGTCACGGCGCCCAGCCGGATGTCGAGCAGCAGCAGGATGACGCTGATGGCCACGATCGAGACGGAGGAGGTCGCGAGCGACGTCAGGCCAGTCGCCAGGAGGTCGGTCAGGGTATCGATGTCGTTGGTCAGCCGCGAGATGATGCGGCCGGAGGTGTAGCGCTCATAGAACGACAGTGAGAGGCGCTGCATGTGGGTGTAGACGCGCACCCGCAGGTCGTAGAGCACGTCCTGCCCGACCCCACCGGAGACACGAAGGAAGCCCCAGTTGCCCAGCGCCGCGGCGACGGCCGCGACCCCGATCAATCCCACATAGAGCTCGAGCAGCCCTGCGTTGCCGCGCCCGATGCCGCGGTCGATCGCCTGGCCGACGAGGTAGGGGATGCACAGAGCGCCCCCGGTTCGGAGGGTGATCAGCGCCACGGCCGCCAGCAGCCGCCAGCGATAGGGCGCGACCAGGCGGCCCAGAAGCCGCCGCGAGCGCCGGCGAAGGAGGGCGCTGACGTCCGCGGGGAGCTCGTCCACGTCCTCCGCCGCCACACCGCGCCAGGCGTCGCGCTGGACCGGTTTTGCGGTCCCCACCGCCATCCGCTATGCCACCTCTGCGCGTTCCGCCAGCAGAGAGCGGTATCTGCCCGAGGTGCGCAGCAGCTCCGAGTGGGTGCCCACCGCCGCGATCCGACCACCGTCAAGGAGGGCCACCCTGTCAGCCAGGGCAAGAGTCGACGGGCGGTGCACCACCAGCAGCGCCGTGACCCCATCCAGCACTTCGGCCAGCGCCCCCTCGATCTCCCGTTCGGTGTGCACGTCCACCGCCGAGAGCGGGTCGTCGAGAACCAGCACACGCGGAGAGCCGAGGACTGCCCTGGCCAGGGCCAACCGCTGCCGCTGCCCGCCAGACAAGGAGTATCCCTGCTCGCCAACGCGGGTTTCCAGGCCCCAGGGCAGGTCCCAGACAAAATCAGCCCTGGCGATCCGGAGGGCTCGCTTGAGATCGTCGTCGGAGCTGATCGGCCGGCCCATCACCAGGTTCTCGTGCACGGAGGCCGAGAACAGGATGGGGTCCTCGAACGCCATGCCGATGTGCGCCCGGAGCGAGCGGAGCTGTATATCCCGTATGTCGACACCGTCGAGCGTCACCCTTCCTTCGGTGACGTCGTAAAGGCGCGGGACCAGCGTCACCACTGTGGTCTTTCCGCTGCCGGTGGCGCCGACCAGAGCCAGAGTCTCTCCAGGCTCCAGCTCCATGTCCAGGTCACGCAGCACCCAGCCGCCCCCACCGGGGTACCGGAAGCTGACGCTCTCGAGCCGGACGTGGCCTCGCGCCCGGCTGAGGGCACGTGCCCTGGGTCTGTCCACGACCTCGGGCCGAGAGTCCAGAACCTCGGCCAGGCGGGTCGAGGCGGTGGTCGCCTCCTCCCCCATGGCCAGGATCCACCCCAGGGCGTCAAGCGGCCAGATGAGCATGAACAGGTAGGTCATGAAGGCGACCAGGCCGCCGATTGTCAGCTCGTGCTGTGTCACCGCCAGGCCGCCCAGGAGCAGCACGATCGCGAGATCGGCGTTCAGCACCAGGGTGAAGGTCGTCCACGTCGACGATCGGACGCGGACCGCGTCCAGGTTGGTGCCGCGCAGGCGGCCGGCCTCGCGCTCGAAGCGCTCGAGCAGCAGCCGGTCCCGGCCGAACGCCTTGATGATGCGCACGCCGGTCGCCATCTCCTCGATCACCGTGGTCATGTCGCCCTGCTGATCCTGCACGCGGCGGGCGATGACCGCGTAACGGCGGAAGAAGCGGCGGCTGATCAGACCGATGGGCAGGACGACGAGGCCGCTGATGATGGCCAGGCGCCAGTCGAGGCGGATCAAGATGATCAGGACGACGATCCACTGGGCGCCGAAGAAGCCCGCGAAGATGACACCGAAGCCGACGAAGCGGCGCACGGTCTGGATGTCGGCAACCGCGCGCGAGAGCAGTTGCCCCGATTGCCAGTTATCGTGAAATGCCACCTGGAGCCCCTGAAGGTGAGCGTAGAAGTCGTCGCGCAGGTCCGTCTCCATGCGTAGTGAAGCCAGCACCGAGTAGTTGCGCCGGGTGAAGTTGGCGGCGCCTTCGAGGGCGGCCAGACCCAGGAGCGCAAGGCCGAAGGGCAGCAGCTCGCCGGGCTGGCGGTGCGCAACCGGGCCGTCGATCACCGCTTTGATCAGGAGGGGGATGGCCGTCGCCGCCGCCAGGGACACCAGGGCCGCCACCACGGTGAGCACGAGCAGGTGCCTGTGCGGCCGCAGGTAGGGCAGGAAGCGTCGCAACGCAGGCGAGAGCACGGCAACCTCCAAGCGTGGGCCGGGGGGAACCACCTAGGGTAACGCAATCGCCGATTCGGCGTGTTGTCAGGTTGGCTGGGCGGGCGCTTCCGGCGGTGGGGGCGTGAGCCACCAGGTCCTGACCCAGTCGCGGAGGGCTCGCTCCGCTGTCGACCTGGCCCTCGCGGCGAGGACCTCGTCCATGGCCTGGACTTCGCGGACGCGCCGTTGGGCGTCGACCACGCTGGGTGGCGGCGCGAGATTCTCCAGCGCCGCCGAATCGACTCCCAGCCATCTCAGCAGTGCCCGGCCGTCAGGCTGGCTGAACATGGCGAGCACGAGGTGGTCCAGGCGCACGTTCAGCGCCTCTTCCTGCTGGGCTCTTCCCATCGCCTCGTGTAGGACCGCGTCGACATCTGGCGCATTTGGCGTCTCGAGCTCGAGTGGTTGATCCGGCAACCTGGCCGTGATCGGCCCTCCAGCAGGCGGCAGGGTCCTCAATACGCGGATCATGCGCCTGACGCGCTCTGAGGAGACACCGAGCGTGCCCAGTGCCCTGGCGCCGTGAGAGGTCCCCTCGGTGATGACCCCGAGCAGGAGGTGTTCGGTCCCGACTTCTCGGTGACGTAGGAGGACCGCCTCTTCGAAGGCAAGCTCGATGACGCGTCCCACGCCGGCAGCCGGGGCACCCCGAGAACCGTCGGCGGTCGTCTGCGGCCTTACTCCGACCTGCCGGTCGATCTCTTCGGGACTAACGCCAAGGCGAGTCAGAATCCTGGCGCCCAGCCCGTTCCGCTCGCGAGCGATGCCAACCAGCAGGTGCTCCGCCTCGATGTCCGCGCCCGCGTCCTGAGCCGCTTCATGGGCGAGGGCCAGAGCCTTCTTCGCACCTCGGGTGAATCTCTCGAATGGGACCATCTCAATTCCTCCAGCGCCTGCCTTGTCGACAGGTGGGGCCTCGGCCTCCCTTGCCGCGGAGCGCTGGCGTGCACTTCACCGTCGAGTCTGCCATGCGTCAACTCCATGGTATGCTTGAGCGAGTGCTCAAAGCGCGCGCTCAAGAGGCTTTGGAGACCAGGCAGCGCATCGTGGAAGCGGCTTTCGAGACGCTCCGCGCCAACGGCTACGCGGGCACGAGCGCTCGGAGCATCGCACGTACCGGGGGGTTCAACCAGGCCCTGATCTTCTACCACTTCGGCAGCGTCAACGACCTCCTGCTGGCAGCCCTCGACGTCAGCAGCGATCGGCGTATGACCCGCTACCGGCAGGCACTCGGGGACATCGACGAACTGCCCCGCCTGCTGGACGCGGCGGCGGCACTCTACCGGGAGGACGCGGAGTGCGGACACACGACGGTCCTCGCCGAGCTGTTCGCCGCCAGCCTGGCGGTACCGGCGCTCGCAGCTGAGCTCACGGCTCGCATGGAGCCGTGGATCTTGTTCACGGAGGAGCTCATGCGGGGGTTCCTGCACCGCCTTCCGGTGGGCGGCGCCGTCAACCTTCGAGTTGCGGCGCAGGCCACGCTCGCCATGTACCTGGGCATCGACCTCCTCGTCCACGCGGACGGTGACCGGTCCCGCGTGGACGCCATGCTCGAGGAGGCTCGTCGTCTGGGGGCCGCATTTCCGTTTGGGGAGGCCTCATGATCACCATCCTGGTCACCGGCGCGAGCGGCTTCGTCGGCGGCAGCGTGTCTCGGCGCCTCGCCGATCGGCCCGACCTTCATCTGCGAGGCCTCGTCAGGAGCGCACGTCCCGGTTCGCTCCCGGCATCTATGGAGTGTGTGCAGGGCGACCTGACCCAGGCCGCCACGCTGGACGCCGCGCTGCAAGGCGTCCAGCACGTGATCCACGCAGCCGCCATCACGGCCGACCACAAGGAACCGTCTCCGGGCGCCTACGAGCTCGTCAACCGAGCAGGGACCGAGAACCTGATGAAAGCAGCCACCAGGGCCGGGATCGAGCGCGTGGTGTTGATGTCTGGGCTCGGCACTCGTCCCGCCCCACGGGGGACCTACATGGCGACCCGCTGGGGTATGGAGGAGGCGGTGCGACAGAGCGGGATCCCGTACGTGATCCTCCAGCCTTCAGTGCTCTTTGGGCGCGGCGCGCCTTTCGTGACGGCACTGGCACGGCTCGCCAGGAGCTGGCCGGTGCTGCCATTGCTAGGCGGAGGGCGGGTGCGACTCCAGCCCCTCTGGATCGAGGACCTCGTGACCTGCGTCCAGATGTGTCTGGGGGATCAAGCCCCCCTGGGCCGCGGGCTGCCGGTCGGTGGGGCGGAGCATGTGACGTTTCAGGATGTGCTTGTCGAGATCTGTGCCGCCCTGCACGTCCGGCGCCTTCTCGTCCCGATGCCCCTCGCCGTGGCGAGCGCGCAGGCGAGCATCATGACGGCGCTCCTGCAGCGGCCACCGCTGACTCCCGCCGCGCTCGAGCTCTTCAACTTCGACAACGCCACCGAGCTGGATTCGGTGGAGCGGGCCTTCGGGTTTACGCCGCGGGGCTTCCGCGAGCACGTGAGGCAGCAAGGGCTCGACTAGCGCGGGACCGGCAGGCTACGTCTCGATGACAACCTGGTCGCCTACTCGCAGCGTGCCGCCTTCGAGCACCCGTGCACAGATGCCACCGCGAGTGGCCATCGCCAGCCTGGCCCCAGGCCCGATCGTCCGCTCCATGTTCGCGCACGGGTCGCAGAGATCGGTGACCTCGACAACGACCTGGCCCAGGCGAACGTTCTTGCCCAGCGTCGCGTTGAGTGAGACGCCGCGCACCACAACCTGGCGGCGGCTGGCGCCAGGGGGGATCGTCAGCCCCAGCCGGCTGCCGGAAGCGAGCAGGCCCTCCTCTTCGATGAGCGTCAACTGACGCGTGTTTCGAGGGTGCGACCGCCAATCGCCTGCGATGCCGTAGTCTGTCACGACTTCAGCCTCCGCCAGCGCCTGAGCCGGCCCGCTGCGCTCACTCGCAGTGTGGATGGAAACGACTTCGGCCATCTTTCGACCATTGTCCGGCATCTATCACCGCCGCTCCCGCACCGCGACGCTCGTCACGACGTGCAGGGCAAGGAGGATCGCGGCGCCGGCGGCAAGGCAGAGAGGCAGCAGTCCCGGTCCCTTTCCCTGCAGCACCACTCCGACGGCGGCTGGGCCAAGCGAGCCTCCGGCACTCGCTACCGCCACCTGGAGACCGACAATCCGTGACGCGGCGGCCTCACCGACCCTGATCGGGGTCAGGGCGACGAGGGATGGGAAGATGGGTCCGAGGCCGACGCCGGTGGCAGCCAGCGCGGCCATTGCTGCCAGCGGAGAGCGTGCCGACCAGTAAATCGCGACAGCCGCCACAGACACTGCCACCGAGACGTGGAGCAGTCGCAGTGGCCCGAGGCGTTCGCCCGTGGCGTAGCCGGCCAGCCTGCCGATGGTCAGGCCCGCCCAGTAACCGGACACGGCCAGACCGGCGGCGGGGCCGGGGACGGCTCGGGCCGCAGTCAGGAAGGTGTAAGACCACTGGCCGGCGCCCATCTCGACTCCCGTGTAGACGAAGAACATGGCCAGGCTGGCCGCCACGAGGGCGAGCGGCACAGCAACCCCGGGCTTGCTGCTGAGTGCCGGCCTACGGCGGGTCACAGACCATGACCGCCACGTGCTGCCGACCGCCACGAGCAGGGCCAGCTCCACCGCGACCATGCCCGCGTAGGCAAGACGCCACACCAGCCCGGCGGCCAGCAAGACCGTCATGACTGCGGGTCCGAGCGCCGCACCGAGCCCGTAGCCGGCGTGGAGAAGGTTCAGCGGAGCGACCCCGTGCTCGAGCGCCACGTAGGCGTTGGCACCAGCGTCCACCGACCCGGCGCCCAGGCCGAGGAAGAAAGCGGCCAGCACCAGCAGGGGCCAGCTGGGGGCCGTCGCGAACGCCAGCGTCCCCACAGCCGAGGCTGCCAGGCCGGCCATCAAGACGGCGGCGGTCCCGAGGCGTACCTCCACAAAGCCACTCGCCGCGCTGGCCGCCAGGTAGCCGCACGTGAGCCCCAGCAGCACCAGGCCGAGAGCAGCCAGCGGCTGGCCGAACGTGCCGCGCATTGATGGCCACGCCACGCCGAGCATGCCGTCCGGCAGGCCAAGCGCCACGAACGCGGCGAGCGCGATGACGACCGTGTGCCCGCTGCGAAGCGCGTCAGGCCGAGCCACGGCAGGCCACGGCACCGAACGCGGAATCAGCGGCCGGCGACCCGCCGGGCGGCGTTTTCAGCTGATGTGGGAACCGCGTCCGCGCCATCCGAGTCTGTGCTGTCTGCCCTGTGTACGATTGACCCCCTTGAAGATCGGCCTCCAGATCCCGAGCTTCACCTGGCAGGGCGGACCGGAGCATCTTGGTGCAGATCTGGCCACGATCGCGCGCACCGCCGACCAGGCGGGGTTCGACTCCGTCAGCGTCATGGACCACCTCTTCCAGATCCGTGGCTTCGGCCCGCCAGAGCGCGAGATGCTGGAGGCATACACAGCCCTGGCCTTCATCGCCGCGCACACCTCGCGGGTCAAGGTCATGGCGATGGTCACCGGGGTGACCTACCGGCACCCCGGCATCCTCGCCAAGGCTGTGACGACACTGGACGTCCTCTCGGGTGGTCGGGCCTGGCTCGGCATCGGCGCCGCCTGGAACGAACAGGAGCACCGGGGTCTCGGCGTGCCTTTTCCGCCGCTGTCCGAGCGTTTCGAGCGGCTCGAGGAAGCGATCCAGATCTGCCTGCGCATGTGGAGCGACGACGATGCCCCGTTCAGAGGCCGGCACTACACGCTGGAGCGCCCCCTCAACTCCCCGCAGAGCCTGAGCCGGCCGCACCCACCGATCCTGATCGGCGGCGGCGGCGAGCGCAAGACGCTGAGGCTGGTCGCCCGTTACGCCGACGCATGCAACCTGTTCCCGTCGCCTCGGGTGCCACACAAGCTGGAAGTGCTCAAGCGTCACTGCGAGGCGGAAGGGCGAGACTACGGCACTATCGAGAAGACCAGCCTGTTTTCGTTCGACGTGGGTGAGGGCGGCGCCAGGGTCGGCAAGCTGATCGGCCAGCTGCGCTGGCTGTCCCGGATGGGCATCGAGACGGTGATCGGATCGGTCAGGGACATCGAGCGGATCGAGCCTCTAGAGATCATCGGTCGGGATGTGATCCCCGTGGCTCGTGACCTCTGAGAGTGTTGGTAACCGTCGTCGCCGAGGCAGTTCCAGCTGCTATGTCAGAACTGACCCCACTCGGCAGCACTGACCCTTAACGAGCGGCCTTGCCTGGTGGCGTGCAGATGCAAAACAATTGTTCGGCCTGGTGATGAGTAGAAACGATGTCCAGAACCGGCCGGTTGGGGAGCGCTCCAACTCGAGCGGTTGGGAGGAGGTGAACATCTCGATGGCACCACCCTCGAAATTCAGCGCGGAGACGTTTGACCGGCCGACGCGCCTGCTCGCCGGCCCCGGCGCCGGGAAGACGCAGGCGCTGGTGGACCTCTATGTGGAGCTGGTCGAGAGCCGCAGGGCAGCACGGGGGCAGATCCTGGTGCTGACGTTCTCGACGGCCGCCGCCGGCGAGATTGCGCTCCGCCTCGACGAGCGCCTGCGCGACTCGTACGACGAAGCACCGATCAGCACCTTCCACAGCTTCTGCGGCCGCCTGCTGCGTGACCACCGCCCGGACCCTGGGCGGTTGCTGATGAGCGGCTTCCAGGAGTGGCTGGCCATGCGCCGGACGCTTCTCGAGCTTGACGGCTCGGGCTTGGGCACCCTCGCGAGGGTTGCCCGGACCGACAGCTTCGCTCAAGATGCCCTGGCCTTTGTGGCTCTGCTCAAGCAGAATCGCGTGCACCAGGCCGAGCTTTCGCTGCTCGCCCAGACCTCGGGCACCCAGCGCTTGAAGGCGCTGGCGTACGTGTACAGCGCCTACCAGTCGCGGCTCGACGCCGCGGGGCTGCGCGACTTTCGAGATCTGATCTCTGACGCTATCGCGCTGCTCGAGGCGCGTCCGGACGTTCTCGAGAGCCTGCAGCGGAGATTCCTTTACGTCCTCGTCGACGAGTTCCAGGATGTCGATCCCGCGCAGTTTCACCTGCTGCGGACGCTGGCTCCGCCCGCAAGTTCACCACGACTGCTGGTGGCCGGCGACGCGGACCAGTCGATCTACGGTTTCCGTGGCACGGTGCCGCGTCTGCTGGCGCAGGACTTTGCGCGCGTATACGGTGGCCCGTCGATCGAACTCGCGGTCAGCCACCGCTGCCCCCCGTCTGTGCTGGCCGTGGGTCGGAGCCTGCTCGCGGCAACGCAGGCAGACGCGCATGCGACCACCTTCGCAAGCGGACGCGCAGAGCCCGACGAGGGCGGCCCCTCCGTGCGAGTCGCGAGAGAGGCCACCGCGGTCGACGAGGCGTTCTTCGTGGCCCGCGAAATCCGCCGCCTGATGCTCGAAGACCCGGACCTGCGACCCCGCGACTTCGCCGTCCTGCTGCGCTCGACGACCACGCTCTCGGCCCCGTTCGAGGAGGCGATCAGGGCTCTGGATCTGCCCTACGAGGTGCGAGGGGTGGGCGCCATCGCCCGCAACGAGGTCGTGCGCTTCCTGCTCACTTACCTGCGCGCCGTGTACCTGCCGCAGGAGCCGGAGTCGCTGGAGCGCGTCCTCGCCTCGGGCCTGAGCGGCGTCGGTCACCGCGCCGTGGGCAGGCTCCGCCGCCACGCGATCGAGGAGGGCCGAGCCTTCGCCAGGGTCCTGCGCCGGCTGATCTACTGGCTGCACGGAACCGACCCCGAGGCCTGGCCGCTTCCCTGGGGCGAACCCGACACCCAGACCGACGCCAGCCCCACGAAGCCCCCCGACTTCGCGGAATTCCTCTCGGCGGAGGAGCTGCGGGCGCTGCACGCGGCCGTCAGCGCCTACTACGAGGTGGTCCGCCAGTCACGACGCCTGCCGCTGGCGGCGCTTGCCTACACCATCCTGATCGAGGCCGGGGTGATGGAGCGGGTGCTGGCGCTGCCGGTGCCCGAGGAGGAGCGAGAGCAGAGTCTTGCCAGTCTGAGGGCGGCACTCGAAGCGTTCAGCCAGCTTGACGAGGTCTGGAGACGGCTCCACGGCACTCCGCCCGTGCTGGGCGACGTGGCCGCTCGTCTCGATTCGCTGATCGCGCGCGCCGTGGACGATGCCGACCCGGCCGCGGCTGCTCAGCGCGAGGCCGTTCAGGTGATGACCGTCCACCAGGCCAAGGGCCTGGAGTTCAAGGTGGTCTTTCTGAGCGGCTTTGCCCAGGGACTCTTTCCACTCGCCGCCCGCCCGCACCCGCTCCTCGACGACAGCGACCAGCGCTGGCTCGAGCAAACCCTGGACGGGTTTCGCCCGTCATGGCCCTCGAATCCGCAAGAGCACGCAGCAGAGGAGGGTCGCCTGGCTTACGTGGGCATCACCCGGGCGCGCCAGCGCCTATACGTGACGTATGCGGATGAGTACGACGGTCTGGCCGGGCCCTCGCCATTCCTCGACCCGGCGTTCGAGGGCGTGCACCGAACCGAGCTGACGCGGTCGGAGGCCCGCGTGGATGCCGGTTCTGTTCTCACATTGTCAGAAGCCGAGACGGTGCTGGCCGGCGTGCGGCTCGCCGAGACGAGCCGGGCCAGGCTCGCCGCGCTGGGTGCGGACCTGGGTTTCATAACCGACCCCGAAGCGGGACGCTCGTTCGAGCCGTACCTGACGAGGCCGGAAGGGGTGACCCCCGGTCACTTCAGCCCGACTTCGCTCAATGACTACCTGAAGTGCCCGCGTCTCTACTGGTACAACCACCACCCTGGCCTGGTCGCGCCGCCCCGCGGTGTGGAGATGGAGCGCGGGAGCTTCCTGCATCGTGTGCTCGAGGACTTCCACAGCCGTGAGGCCGAGTGGCGCCAGCTCCCGCACGAGCTGCAGCAGGAATGGCTGGAGAAGGCGCTGCTCCAGCATCTTGAGAGCTACTTGAACCGCGTCGACTCGGTCCTGGATCGCCGTGCGGAGGAGCAAGAGGTGCGGCGCATCCTTGACAACTACATTCGATTCGCGACCAGCCTGCAGCCCATCCGGCGGCTCGGCACGATGATGGTCGAGCGCAAGTTCACGCTGTGGCTCGACGGTGCCGAGATTCACGGAAAGATCGACCGCGTAAACGACACCGGGGAGGGCACATGCGAGGTCGTGGACTACAAGACCGGCCGCGGCCGCAGCGCACAGCACGCGTACGACGACTACTTCGGCCCCGAGCTGGCTGACGTCCAGCTCCTCATGTACTACCTGGCGTGTCGCGACGGTGTCGACGAGGAGGGGCGGCCGATCGCGCTTCGGCCGCGGTTCCTCTCCCTCTGGTATCCGAAGGACACCGTGTTCGGGAGCATGCGCCAGGTCCTGTTCACGCTCGGTGAGCCCGCGCTGGGCGTGCGGGAGTGGATGCAGCGCACGGTGGGCGACGAGGACCTCGAGCGTGGTCGCACAGCGGCGGTGGACGCAATCCGGAGAATCCGGGCCGGAGACTTTGCGCCCGCGCCCAGGGCTTCGATCGGCACCTGCTTGAGCTGGTTCGGCTGCCCCCACGCTCAGGTCTGTCCTTATGGAGGCCACCCTCCGGAGTGAGCACGGAGGCCCCGACCGCAGAGCAGCTTGCCGCCATCCAGGCCGGCCCCGACGGCGCCTTCTTGATCGCCGCCGGCCCGGGCACGGGCAAGACCTACACGATGGTCCAGCGCTTTCGATGGCTGGTCGAGCGGCATGCGGTGCAGCCTGAGGCCATCCTGGCCGTCACCTTCACCGAAGCGGCGGCAACCGAGCTCAGGGTCCGGCTCACACGCCAGCTCGAACGGCCCCTCGACGACGCCTGGATAGGGACCTTCCACGGCGTCTGCGCCAGGCTGCTGCGCGACGACGCCTACATGGTCGGGATCCCACGCGAGATCCGGGTGCTTGACGAGATCGGCCAGCGCTTGCTTGTAGAGCGCCTCCAGGCCCGGCTGCGGAGCGGCGCAGAACCAGGCTTGGACCCCGACTTCGAAGCCCTCAACCCCGACGAGGTAAACGACCTGATCAAGCACGGCCCGACGTTCGCGCTCAAACTCAAAGGCAGAGGCATCAGAGCAGACGAGTTCCGGCGCCGCGCGCTGGAGATCCACAGCACGCTGGTTCCGACCCACCCTGATACCCCCCTTCCGGCGCGCGCAGAGCTCGAAGCCATCGAGGTGCTGCACACGATCTACAGCACCTACGAGGCCTGGCTGGGACAGGCCGGCAGGATGGACTTCGACGATCTGATCCTTGCCGTCATCCAGGCGCTGAGGAGCGTTCCCGAGTTTCAGAAGCAGTGCCGTCAGCGGTTTCGGTACGTGCTGGTCGACGAGTTTCAGGACACCAACCGCATACAGCTGGAGCTGATCCGGCTCCTGGCCGCTCCCGACTTCGCCAACGTGACCGCGGTAGGTGACGCGAAGCAGTCGATCTACGGCTGGCGAGACGCCGAGATCGAGAACATCCGCAGCCGCTTTCCAGGCCGGCTGCAGCCGCTGACGGTCAACCGGCGCTCTGTTCAGGAGATCCTCGATGCCGCCACGGCGTTCATCCAGCGCGATCAAGACTTCGCCGCAGAGCCTGACCTGACCGCGGAACGAGGTCGAGGGGGCGCGGCTGTGGCGCTGGTCATGGCAGGTGATGCCCGGGGCGAGGCTCGTCTGGTGGCCGCTGAGATCCGGCGGCTGATCGAGTCCGGCCGGCAGCCGGGTCAGATCGCGGTCCTCTCGCACTCCGTCAAGCTGCTGCCCCGCGAGTTCGAAGAGGAGCTGCGTGCCCAGGGCATCCCGTACGTGACCACCGGCGGGTCGGGCTTCTTCGACCGGGAGGAGGTCAAGGACGTGCTCGCCCTGGTGCGGCTGGTCACGGACCCGATGGATGACGGCGCCCTGGTGCGCGTGCTGCAGGGCCCGATCGTTCGCCTGGGCGACGCCGAGGTCTACCGGCTGGCTTCACGCAGGTTCGATCGGCATGGCATGCGACTCCGTGACTGCCTCGATGCCGCCGCCGCCTAGGGCTGGCCGGAGCTGACCGCAGATGCCGCCCGGCGGGTCGAGAAGGCACTGGGGGTAACAGACGAGCTGGGTGCTGCCAGAGACGGGCTCACGGTCGCGGACGTGCTAAACCGTCTCCTGGACCGGACCGGCTACCTCCGCCACTGCCAGCTCCGTGCCAGACGCGAGGGTCCCCGGCCCATTCTGAACCTGCGCAAAGTCCTCCAGATGGCCACGCGTTTCGAAGGCGAAGCCAGTCTCGCCGGCATCGCCGATTTCGTAACTCATCTGGACCGGATCATGGAGGCGGTAATACCGATCGGCGAGGCCGAGGTCGAAGCCGCCGACGCGGTGCGCGTGCTCACCATCCACGGCGCCAAGGGATTGGAGTTCGACGTCGTCTTCCTGGTCAACCTGCGCCGCCCCAATCCGCGTGACCTCGAGCGGCTTTTTTTCGACCCCGACCACATGGGATTCGTGATGAAGTACTGGCATCAGGGGAAGCACCCCCGCTTCAAGGAGCATGCACCCGGGGCACGCTCAGTGGAGCTGGCGCGGCAGGAGCGCCGGCGCGGGGTTTATGTGGCGCTTACGCGTGCTCGTGATCTGCTCTACGTAAGCGCCACCCGCCCGGAGGAGGCGCCGGCTGACGTGAGCGCTGAGGCCGACGACCATTTTGCCGAGCTTCTGCAGTGGGCGCTTGCGCACGACGAGGCGGCGATCGTGGTGAAGGCGGAACAGCTGCAGCTGTCGGTCGGCCGAGCGGCAAGCGACGGCAATGGCGAGCCGGCGGCGGCGGTCGACGAGGTGATCGAACGCCTGGACCGCCTGGAGCGGCTCCGAGAACGAATCCCCTCCAGCCACCGAGGCGGCTTGCGCGGGGAACCCGGGGGGGAGGGGGGACGGCGTGGCGAGTCGCAGGTCCGGCTGAGCTTCTCCCAGCTGCACCAGTTCGAGGTCTGCCCCGCGCGGTATCGCTTCCAGCAGGTCTGGCGCGTGCCCGTGCCGCCAGACGAGCTGCTGCCGCAGGCTGCACGGCGAGGAGAAGGCGCCTCGGAGCTCGGCGCCGCCGTTCACCGCGCGCTGGACGCCTGGCACACTCGCGCCGGTGACCTGCTCGAGCTGTACCAGGGGCCTGAGCCGGGCCAGGAGATGCTCCGCGGGTACCTGGCGCACCCGCTTGCCCGTGCTCGTACGCTGGGCACCGAAGTCGAGTTCAACCTGCGCCTGGGCGACTCTGTCCGGCTGAAGGGCTTCGTCGACCGGGTCTGCGTGGTCGACGGCAGAGCCACGCTTGTCGACTACAAGACGAACGCACGCCTTGACGAGCGGCTCAGGGAGGCGTACGCGACCCAGCTCCGGATGTACGGTCTGGCGGCAGGGCGAGGCCTTCTCCCTGGTGGCAGCGAGCAGCCGGGGCTGGTTCTTTTCGATCTCCGCCGCGGTGAAGCCATCGACGTCGCTCCAGACGCTGCTGCAGCGGAAGCCAGGGTGCTCGAGGGAGCGAGGCGCATCTCAGAAGGCGACTTCACGCTGGGCCCCGAGCACCGCGACCGGCCGTGCTTCCTGTGCTCCTACCGGCCACTTTGTCCGAACAGGCGCTGAACGCCGGGGCAACCGCCGTTCCCCCTCGGGAGCGCTACTTCGAGCGGCGCCAGATCCGCGAAGCGATCGCCTTTGCAGAGCAGGGCGGCATTGCCGTTCACCGGAACTTCGACACCTATGATGGCCGCCTCTCCCCGCGCGGTCTTGTGATGCACAAGCCGTTCGTCCACGTGATCGGCCTGCGGCCCCTCCTCACCGACTGGGGCCGAAGGCACGGGCTGCGGCCGGAATGGATCCAGCCTGAGAAGCGGCGGCGGGTGGCTCATTACGACGTCTTCGGAAGCTTTGCCCAATCGCTGATAGACAGGCTCCTGGGTGCTTGACGCGCCGCGTCAGCCGCGTTATAATGACGCGTGGCGTCAGTAAAATAACCAAGGAGTGATCCATATGCCGACAATTCAGGAGGCGGCCAGGGAGACCGCGAAGAGCAGCCTTCGGTTCGTGAAGAGCCAGGCCAAGCGTCGAGACATGGTTGGCGACGCGACTTACAAGGCCCTCGAGCTCGCCCACAGCGGAACCGGTGCTGCCGCGCGCGCGCTGGGCCGGCTTCAGGAGGCCATCCAGCCTCCGACCCGCTATGCGAGCTCTCGCACTCCGGCGCCTCGCCGAAAGCCGTAGTAGAACTCGACATCCAACCCCTCCCCAAGTGCAGGGGCGCCCATCCCGGGCGCCCCTCTCTCACTTTCGAGTAGCCTCAGCACCGCCATGACAGTCGTCGCGACGGGTTCTGTCGCATACGACTACATCTTCACGTTCAAGGGTCGGTTCGGTGACCAGATCGTCCCCGATAAGACCCACGTCATCAACCTCAGCTTTCTGGTCGACAGCATGGAGAAAAGGCGCGGCGGGGTGGCGCCGAATTACGCCTACACACTGGTGTTGCTTGGGCACCCCGCCGCGATCCTCGCCACTGCCGGCGCCGACGGAGCCGACTACAAGGCCTGGCTGGAGAGCCTGGGCGTCGATTGCAGGGGCCTGCGCATCCTGGACGATGAGCTCACCGCGACCGGCTTCACGACAACCGATCTGAACCACAATCAGATCACCGGCTACTACGGAGGCGCCATGCTGCGAGCCGGCACACTCGGCCTCGGCGACACTGTGCCCGAGCCGGAAGCAGTCATCGTCGGGCCCAACGCCCCGAACGCGATGTTCCGGCTGGTCCGCGAGTGCCGAGAGGCCGGTGTCCGGTGGGTGTTCGATCCCGCGCATCAGCTCCCACACATGAGCGCCGCGGACCTGGAGGAGGGCAGTCGCGGCGCCTGGATCGTGATCGGCAACGACTACGAGCTCGAGCTGATCCGGCGGCGCACCGGTCGCGATGCGGGGGGGCTGCTCCAGCTGGCAGAGATGATCGTGACGACGCTGGGCCGCGAGGGGTCACGGATCTCGACCCGGGATGGAGACTTCACGATCCCGCCTGCCCTCCCACGGGTCGAGGCGGATCCCGTAGGGGCCGGCGACGCCTATCGGGCCGGGTTGGTTTACGGCCTCCTGAGCGGGTTCGACATCGGCCGGGCCGGTCGGATCGCGTCCCTGGCGGCAACGTATGTCGTCGAACAGACGGGAACCATCGAGCACCGGTACACCCGGACTGAGTTCGCCAACCGCTACCACGAGGCATTCGGCGAGCGACCCTGGTGAGAAGGAACGGGGGAGAAAGGGCCTGATGGACGTCCTGGAAGCGATTCGCACAACCCGGTCGATGCGGAGGCTGGACCCTGCCCGCGACGTGTCCGATGAAGACCTGGTCACGATCATCGACGCCGCGACCCGGGCGCCCACCGGAGGCAACTCGCAGCCGGTTCGCTGGCTGGTGGTGCGAGATCTCGAGCTCAAGCGCCGGGTGGGGGAGGTCTACCGCGCGCAGGCTCGCCTACGGCTGGTGACGTACGAGCAGGATGCGAAGAGCAACCCCGATGTCGCCCGCATGCTCAGGAGCGCCCGCCACCTCGCCGATCACATGGGCGAGGCGCCGGCGCTGCTGATACCGTGCGCGAGGGCCGAGCGGGGCCGTGCCGGATCCAGCGTCTTTCCGGCGGTGCAGAACCTGATGCTCGCCGCACGCGCCCTCGGCCTCGGCACGACCTTGACGACTATCCACCTCGGCGACGAAGACGGGGTGCGCGAGATCCTGAGCATTCCCAGGGAGGTCCAGACCTTCGCCATAATCCCGGTCGGCCACCCCCTCGGCCGCTGGGCGGAGGCTCGGCGCCGGCCGGTCTCCGAGGTCACGTACTGGGACGGCTGGCTCCAGTCCCGCCCGCTCTAATAAGGTCGCACTGCCGGCACAACGACCTATGGGCGGCGAGCGAATGGGCCCACCGACGGCAGTTCGCCCTTGTGGGCTCTAACTGAACTTGCGGGACTCGTCCAGCCGGTAGATTCGCACCGCGAGGCCGATCAGGACGACGGCCCATCCGGCCAGCCACAGCAGGGCTCTTACCGCGCTCTCGTCGGCCACGCCGGGGCCGAGGACGTTCCACCCGAGCTCGGCGTAGTGGTAGGTCGGTAGGGTCTGACCGATCTTCTGGAGAAAGTCGGGCATCAGCCTGAGTGGAAAGAAGATGCCCGAGAGAAAGGCCATCGGCAGGTAGACGGCATTCACGACGGCCGGCGCCGTGTTGGCGCCGACCCCGTAGCCGATCGCCATGCCGAGGCCGATCATGGGGAATGCGCCGATGATCAGCCTCCACAACAGGTCGAGCCAGGTCCCAGCGCCGAGTCGGACGCCGCCGACCAGGAAGGCGTACGCAAACAGGATCAGCAGTGCTATGAGCGCAAACAGCATGGCGGCGACCACCTGCGCGACTGCGGCCACAACCGGCGGAAGGGGCATTGCGCGCTGAAGCAGGTCCAGCTTCCGGCCACGCTCGTTGGCGATACCCATCCCGAAGTTGAAGACCATGACATTGGCGACCGCGTAGGTCGCGTAAGAGACCAGGATGAACTCGCTGCCGGTGACACCGTTGAGCTTGGTACTCCCGTAAATCGCGTTGAAGAGCGCGTAGAACATCACCGGCAACCCAAGCGACAGCACCGAGAAGGCCGGTATGCGAAGCCGCGTCAGCAGCTGGAACCTCGTCTGTGTGACCAGCATTCGTCCGAGCGGGGCCACGTCGGCGGAGGCTGCGGCGCTCATGCGACCGTCTCCTTTTCAGCCTCGGCGGTGAGGGCCAGGAAGGCCTCTTCCAGGTCCGCTCCTACCACCTCGAGGTCGTGGACGTCGACGCCGCGACGGAACAGCTCGCGAAGCAGGATCTCCGGGGCGTTGGTGAACAGGCGGACCCGGTCCCTGTCGATTTCCAGCCGGGAGTACCGCAGGCCGGTGAGGTCACCCTCCCTCAGCGGCTGCGTCGTCGTGAAGCTCACCCGCTTGCCGACCACGCTTGACTTGATCTCGGCCGGGGTGGCGTCGGCGATGACCAGGCCGCGGTCGATCACGATGACCCGCTCGGCAAGCTGATCCGCCTCTTCGAGATAGTGGGTGGTCAGCACGATGGTCTTGCCCTCTCGGCCGAACTCCCGGATTGTCTGCAGGAAGGCACGCCGGGCCTCCACGTCCATGCCCACGGTCGGCTCGTCGAAGAAGATCACCTCGGGGTCTCCGCACACAGCCAGCGCGAAATACAGGCGCTGGCGCTGACCGCCCGACAGCTTGCCGGCCTGCTGCTTGGCCTGTTCTTCGAGTCCGGCCAGGGTGATGGCGCGCTCGGGCGCCATGGGGTGGGGGTAGTACGAGCCGAAGAGCTCGAGCAGCTCGCGCACCGTCAGCGTGTCGGGCACGCCCGACTCCTGGAGCATGACGCCGCACCTGCTGCGTGCGCGCCGGTCGGCGGGGTCGAGACCGAAGAGCCTTGCCCTGCCCGAGGTCGGCTTCCGCAGCCCGAGCATGAGATTGATCGATGTCGTCTTGCCGGCGCCGTTCGGCCCCAGCATGGCGACCAGGTCACCTCGATGGATGGCGAGGCTCACGCCCCGCACGGCCTCGATGTGGCCATAGCGCTTGTGAGCGTCGATGAGCTCGACCGCAGCGGCTTGCATGTCGCGGTCCAGCCTACATGCGACTGGCCGAAACGTGCTGGCTGCGTCGAGGTCAGGCGCCGGCGCCTGCTCGACGCCCGCAATCGAGCCGAAGCCGACCTCAGCTCTGGGGACATCGGCTGGCTCTGATCGGCCGCGATGCCGTCCGCCCCGGCTGGAGTACCATCGACTGGCATCTTGGCTGCCGCACCACGTGCTTTTCGAGGTCGGGTGAACCAGATCGATCGTGACCCGACGCGCGGCTCTCCCCGTCTCTGCGAAATGGCCAGCCGCTGCGAGGCAGGCTGATGGTCAGCGTCGAACAACACCGACCGGCCCATCTCGCACAGCTCGAGCGCCTCGTCAACCGTCACCTGGCGGGAGTCGTGCCAGGCTGGCGGCTGCCTGCGGGTGTGATCGCGGGCAGCCTGGGCTCTCCCAGGGAAGACGGCGGGCCTGACCCATGGATCGACAAGCGGCGGACGCTGTGTGCCGTAGAGGACGATCGCTTGCTGGGCGCAGCTCACGTAATCCACTACGGCTCCGGGCCGGAGGTCGGTGCCGCGTACCGCGACGCAGCCGAGCTCGCCTGGCTTCTGTTCTGGCCCGACGCTGAGCCGGCCGCTCAAGCCCTCGTCGACGTGGCACGCGATGTGGTTGCAGCGTGGGGTGCCAGGCGCCTGTATGCCTGTGACACGTCGTTGCCTGTACCGGTGGTCAGCGGAGTGCCCGATAGCTGGCCGCACGTCTCTACGGCGCTGAACCGCGCTGGTTTCGAACCGGTCAGGGGCGGCGAGGAGGTGCTGTACGTGGGCGGACTGCCGGACCGCGGAGCCGTTCAGCCGCCGATCACCGGCCTGGAGGTGCACGCCGCGACGGAAGAGCCAGGCCACCGTTTCCTCGCGGAGTTTGCGGGCACCGAGGTCGGATTCCTTGACTGGACCCCGGACCTGTCGTTTGGAGGCACCCTGCCCGCACTCTCCGGTTGGGCGCAGCTGACGAGCCTTGGCGTACGCGAGGGTTGGCGTGGTAAGGGAGTGGGGCCATGGCTCGTGAGCAGCACGGTCCCCTTCCTGCGAATGGTGGGCGTTCGGCGAGTGGTGGTCGCCTTGACGGCACAAGAGGAGGCGTCCGGCGCCGGCAGCATGTGCCGGCGGCTCGGTTGGATGCCCCTCGTCCGGTTGGAGCAGGGCTGGTCTGAGGTTGCGCCGTAGGCCGCCGAAGTGTCTCGCAGCTGTGCCACAAGTGAACCAAGTGGCGGGAAATGGCCCAATCCGAGGGGTTGGCAGAGGGCCCAGTCTCTGCACTCGGTCCAATCCCGAGATGCCGCCGGCGAGGGGCGGCCGGATTCAACAGAATAGCTTCCATGTGCTACACGGACGACGCCAGACCACCGCTGCCGCCGATCGGTGGCTCTGCCGCAGAGCAGGGCGACATGCATCTGACCGCCGCCGACGGCAATCGCTTCATGGCTTACTTCGCACGAGCCGCCAGGCCGACCGGCGCCGGGATGGTCGTGATGCCCGACGTGCGTGGCCTGCACAGCTTCTACAAGGAGCTCGCCCAGCGCTTCGCGGAGGCCGGCATCGACGCCGTGGCCATCGATTACTTCGGCCGCACGGCGGGCGACGGTTCGCGCGACGAGAGCTTCGAATTTCGGGCCCACGTCGAGAAGACGACACCAGAGGGCATCGCGGCGGACACCCGCGCGGCGGTCGGATTCCTGCGCTCCGGCCAGATGGGAGACGTGCGCTCGGTGTTCACGGTGGGGTTCTGCTTCGGAGGCGCTCAGTCCTGGCGACAGTCTGCCGCCGGCCACGGCCTCGCCGGCTGCGTCGGCTTTTACGGCGTTCCTTCGCGCGTGCGCGACGTCATCCCGCAGATGCAGGCGCCGCTCCTACTCCTGGTGGCCGGAGCCGATTTCACGCCACAGGAGGAATTCCAGAAGTTTGACGGCGAACTGACCGAGGCAGGCGTGCCGCACAGGATGGTCGTCTACGAGGGCGCCCCGCACTCGTTCTTCGATAGGACCTTCGACGAGCACAAGGACGCCTGCGAGGACTCATGGAGGCAGATCCTGAGCTTCGTGAAGGACCACACGGAGGCAGCTGTCACCGCCTGATTGTCGACCCGATGGCGAAAGCCACCAGGTGCCGTTATATAGTCCGGTCATGGCGGACATGGCCACCAGGTCCAGTCTCGCCCTCCCCGCCTCCCTGATCGAGGAGATTGAGCGGCGCCGGCCCGGCCTGGCACGTCACATGACCCGGGCCGTGGTGACCCTGGTCCGGTGGGACGACTCGGCCGGCGCGGCGCCGCAGCGGGAAGCGATTGAGCGGGCCTGCGAGGCGGGGATCGACCTCTTCCTGGCGACCGCGCGCCAGGCACGCCCGGCGACCCAGCGGGAGCTTCGGGAGGTCGCTCAGCTTGGGATCCTGCAGGCCCGGACCTCCCAGTCTGTCGAGCCCGTGCTTGCCGCCTACCGGATGGCGGCACGCGTGGCCTGGGATGCGATCTTGCGGGCCTGGCGAGACCACCCGGACGCCAGCCCGGAGGCTCTCGTCGTGACGGCCAACTACGTCTTCACCGCGCTCGACCAGGTGGCGGCGCAGGTGACCCGCACTTACGTGCACGCACGCGAGCAGCACATGCTGCGCGGCACCCGAGCCCGCACGCGACTTGTCCACTCGCTTATCAGCGACACGTTCGACAACGAGCTGGCGATCCAGAAGCAGGCGCTGGCGATCGGGGTCAAGCTGGCCCCTGGCTACCTGGCGCTCATCGTCAAGACCGACGACGACCACGCTCAGGACCTGCTTGCCGCGTCCGAGCTGCCAACCGGCTCGCTGGCCGACGTCACTGATCCGAGCACGCTCGTGGTTCTCTGGCCCAGCCAGCGTTCGGACGTCGCGGACGACATTCACTCGCTGCTGTCAGACCTCCGGCGCCGCGTGAGGCCGCGATTCAGGGCCGGCCTGGGCGGCGAATACCCCGGCCTGCGCGGCATCTCCCGCTCATATCTCGAGGCCCAACAGGCGGTGGAGGTCGGCCGGAAGCTCCGTCCTGAGGCGGTCCTGCACCACCACGACGAGATGGCGCCGTACCTGGTCCTGGCCCAGAACCCGCTGGTCGCCGACCGGTATGTGAAGCACGTCCTGGGTGCGCTCCAGTCTGCTCGTCGCCGGCCACTGCTGGAGACGCTGGAAGTGGTGCTCTCATGCGCGACGGTCAAAGAGGCGGCGGCTGAGCTGGGCCTGCACCGCCACACGGTGCTGTATCGAATAGAGAAGCTGCGCGAGCTGCTGGGGGGTGACCTGGACGTTCCGGCGCTGCGGCACCGGCTGCAGCTGGCGCTGGACCTGCAGAAGCTGCTGCTTTAGCGCCTGCGCTCTGCACGCGGGATGCGCCTGTGTCATGGTTGTGTAAGGCTCTGCAATAGGGAGGGAGGTTCAGTGCGTCCACGGCGGAAGCGCTGATCTATGGTGAAGGAGGCGATGGGACCGGCTGACATCAGCGCGCAGTCGCGCAGGCGACGGGTTGGGAGTCCACGTGCAGCCGGTCAGAGCTGAGTCTCTCCCCCGCCATGTCGGGGGAGCACCCGGCGAAGCCGGCGGAGGGGGGCCTCGAAGCGCGGCGCCCGACCACGGTCCAGAGCCGGCCCAGCAGGAAACCCCGTTCGTCCGGCTGACGGGGGTCAGCCGCCGCTATGGGCGCCTGATCGCCATCAAAGAAGTCAGCCTGTCCATCACCCCCGGCGAGTTCGTTTTCGTAACCGGGCCCAGCGAAGCCGGCAAGACCACCCTCCTCAAGCTCATTCATGGCGACCTGAGGCCCAGCGCGGGCACCATCCGCGTGGACGGCTTCCGGCTCGAGCGCCGGTGGCGCCGCTTTCTGCCGCGTCTCCGGCGCAGCGTGGCAGCTGTCTTTCAAGATCACCGGCTCCTCCAGGACATGAGCGCGCGTGGCAACGTGGCGTTCGCGCTGCAGGTTTCCGACCTCTGGCTGCCCCGACGCGAGGTCCGTGCCCGCGCCCAGCTCCGGCTCGACGAGGTCGGACTCGGAAAGCGGCCGGGCGCATATCCGCACCAGCTGTCTGGCGGACAGCAGCGCCGCCTCGCAATTGCAAGGGCACTGGTGCCCGGGCCGGTACTCCTGCTCGCCGACGAACCGACCGCGGGCCTCGACCGCCGCAACGCGGAGCTTGTCATCGAGCTGCTGGAGCGCTGCTGCGAGGCCGGTACCACTGTCGTGGTCGCCACGCACGACGTCGGATTCGTCGAGAGCCGCGGACGCCGCGTGATCGAGCTGAGAGAGGGCCAGGTTGTCGGCGATCGGCCTGCCACGGCGCCGATCAGTTCGAACGGAGCCGCCAACCGCCGCGTCATGGAGCGCCAGCGGCGGCGAGGCGGGCTGCGTCGGCGGTTCAGCAAGGTGGCTCAGTTTGCGCTGGGCTACGTTCCTCCACCTCGTCCTGCGACCAGGCCGGAGCGACCGCGGCTCGGACTCAGAGCGCGCGCAGCCAGGGTGGCGCAGGTGGCTCTCGGCTACCAGCCGCCAACGGCGGTCACACACCCCAACGGGGCGTGGAGGGCACCGAGGGTGGTTGTCGAGAGGCTGGCTCCAAACGGCGGCGGCTCATCGAGATCGCCGGAGCCGCCGCTGCAGAGATCACCGGTAGCGACCAATGGCGGTGCGTGGCAGCCGCCGCGTTCGGTTGCGGCGCTGACCGCTGTCAGGCCCAACCTGACCAATGGCAAGTCCGGCGGCGCCGCATCGGGAAACGGTGCGGCGCGGCACCTGCAGGTTCGTGCTCGCGTGGTACAGCTGACGCGAACGGCGCTGGGCTACCGGCCGCCGCCGGCAGCTGCGAATGGTGAGTCGCGGCCTCAGGGGTTCCGGGCCGGCGCAGCCCGGATGGCTCAGTTCGCGCTCGGCTACACACCACCACCCACGACGCCAGGATCTGAGGCAGGCTTCGGGCGGCCCCCGGCGGCGAGGGGGCACCGACGCCCCTGGGTCCCGGTGCTCAATCTGGGCCGGCTCTGCGTCGGCGGAGCCATCGCAAGCTGGACGCGGAACCTTCGCACGGTCGCCCCTGCGCTGGGCTCGATCACAATGCTCCTGGCGGTGGCAGGAGGTCTGGCGGTTGGAGGGTTCGCCCTGCGCACGCTGCTCGTAACTCAGTCGCAGGAGGCGGCCGTACTGCACGTGTATCTGAGTGACGACGCCACGAGCGAGCAGGTCGATCAGGCTCACCGGGAGCTGGCCGCGCTGCCTCACGTACGCTCGGTGCGTTACATCGACAAGGACCAGGCATTGCAGCTGGCTCGCCGGCGGCCCGGACTCGGCCAGCTGGCGTCCGACTCCGACTCGAACCCGTTCCCGGCCAGCCTCGAAGTCCAGGCGGATCAGCCCTCGAACGTGGCTGCCGTTGCCGGGGTCGCCGCCAAGGAGCCGGGTGTCGACTCACGGCGGCCGACCTCATACGACGCCGGCACGTACGACAGGCTCCGCCAGTTCATCGTGGCGGCGACCGCGATCGCCGGTGCATTTGCGCTGTTGATGCTGGCGATCACCTATGCCATAAGCTCCAACTCCATTCGCACAGCGGTCCTGGCCAGGCGAGACGAGCTGCTGACGATGCAGCTCGTCGGAGCCTCGCGCTGGTTGATCAGGACACGGCTGGGAGTTGAGGGCGCGCTCACCGGAGGCCTTGCCGGCCTGATCGCGGCCGCGGCGGTGGTGGGAGCGAGCGCGGCTTGCTTCTATGCCGCCCACCACCTGTTCGTGCAGCTGCTGCCGGGCGTCACCTCATTCACGGTGGCAGGCGTGGTCGTCGCGGTCACGGCAGCGGGAATCGCGCTTGGTTCTGTGTCAGCGCTGTTCGCGTTTCGGCGGCTGCGCACGTGAGGCGGGCCTTGATGGCGCCCGTGATCGTGGCGTTCGTCCTGGCCATGCTTCCACTTTCGGCAGTAGCGGCCAACGCAGCCTCGCCCACGGCGCCGGGTGCTCCGATTGGGGTCTCGGCGATGGCGGGCAACGGGCAGGCGACGGTCAGCTGGACGCCGCCGGCCACGGACGGGGGGAGCGGCATCACGGGCTACACCATTACGGCCTCGCCGGGCGCTCAGACAGCCACCGCCACCGGGAGCACGACGTCCGCGACGGTCAGCGGTCTGACCAACGGGACTGCCTACACCTTCACGGTTGTTGCGACCAATTCGGTGGGTAATGGTCCCTCATCGGCGCCGTCGAACCCCGTGACACCTGGGACACCTCTGGCGCCGGCGGCGGTGACGGCGACGGCAGGGGATGGTCAGGCGACAGTGGCCTGGACGGCGCCCGCCGTCAACGGCGTCAGCGCCATCACGGGCTACACTGTGACGTCGTCGCCTGGTGGCCGGACGGTCACAGTCAACGGCAGCACGACCACCGCCACGGTGACGGGGCTGACCAACGGCACGAGCTACACCTTCACGGTGACGGCAACCAACGCAGTGGGCACAGGTCCGCCATCGCCGCCCTCCAATGCAATTGTGCCCGCGTCGACTCCCCCACCCACCCCGACGCCGACGCCCACCACGGACCCAGCGACCCAGAGGCTGATCGACCAGGCTAGGCAGCAGATCGGCAGCGGTGTCGCCGACACTCTGGCCGCCGCACAGCGGCTGGCTGATGCACTGAACGTGAACGCCTCCGACCAGAGCCAGGTCCAGCAGCAGGTGGACGCCACCCAGTCGCGCATCGACGCACTCACCCAGGAGATCCAGCGTCTCGATGACGACATCGCGGCCACCCAGCGTCGCATCGACGACGAGAGGGCGCAGATCGCGCTCATGGCTCGTGAGCTCTACCAGGCGCCGGACTCGCTCCTCATCAGGCTGGTGCAGGCCGGCAGCGTCCGCGACATGGTGACCCAGACCAGCGACCTCACCGCTGCAGCGCTTCGCGCCGACTTCCTGAGGAGGAAGCTGTCAGACGACCTGGCCAGGCTCAAGCAGGATGAGGCTCAACGCACCAAGGACCGCGAAGAGGAGCAGCAGCTGTCGGTGCAGCTGTCAGACGCACTCTTCCAGTTCTCGGACATCGCCGGCCAGATGCAGCAGACCGCCACCGATCTCCAGGCGGCGATCCAGGACAGCCAGGACGCGCTGGCCGGCGTCAATCAGCAGGCTGCCGACCTGGTCCAGCGGCTGGCCTCGATGCTGCAGCAGAGGGAGCAGCAGCTGATCGCCACCGCCGAGCAGCAGGTCTGGAAACAAGCGCAGCTCTGGGCTACCGTGAACAGGTCGCTGATCCCCGCGTCCACGGCCACGACGGTGTTCAGCCCCACAGGGGGCACCGCAAGATTCGGATGGCCGATCCAGGGAGCCGTGCTGACCCAGGGCTTCGGTCCGAGCGTGCTCTGGCTCGAGCCGGCGATGTTCGGCTTCGCGCACTTTCACACCGGCCTCGACCTGGCCTCCACCAGAACAACCGTAACCGCGGCTGCCGACGGGGTGGTGGCAGTCGCTGGCTCGGGGATGACAGGCTACGGTAACTACGTCATCATCGTGCACAGCGACGGTTTCGTGACGCTGTACGGGCACCTGGCGCAAACGAGCGTCACCGTAGGTCAGAAGGTCGCGCAGGGACAGCCGATCGGGATCGAGGGCTCGACGGGCGCGTCCACCGGGACCCACCTGCACTTCGAGGTCCGCCTGCACGGACAGCCCGTGGACCCGGCCCCGTATCTGCCAAAGGGCGCCGGCGCCTAGTCGTTGCAGGGGGAGGCAGGCCTCCCCCTCCTGACCCCCTCCGTGCTGCCGCGGACAGTAGCCACCTTCCCACCTGTCAACGATCTGTCGCAATCGCCAGGTTGAATGGCGAGATGTCTACGCGCACGGCCGCAGTTCTGGCCATCCCCTTCGCCGTCTTCGGAGTGCTGGGAGGAGCCTTCGGCCTGTGGAAGCCGGGCATCATCCTTTCCACCCTCGGGAGTCCGCAGGCGCTGGCCATCAGCGCCGGGGCCGTCGTACTCACGGCGGCTGCCGTCTTCGGCTCATGGCGGCTGAGCGGCCGCCCGTGGGCAGGTGCGGCGGCAGGGCTTCTACCCGTCCTCGGATTCCTGGCGGTCACCGCCGGACCGGCGTTTCGCGAGACCCAGGTGGATGAGCGGCTGCCGGCTGTGGCAGCGACCTCTGCGAGCACACCGGCGTCATCTGCTTCGCCGGCAGCCGTCGCAGGTCCCACCGTTCTGCGTTGGGGGAGGCTGTCGGGCGTCGACCATCGGGCTTCTGGCACTGCGCTGCTCGTGCGGCTGCCCGATGGCCAGCTCGTCGTTCGTCTCGAGGATCTCGACGTCGAGCCTGGGCCCGACTATCAGGTCCACCTGGTGCCAGGTAGGGGCACCACGCGGACGGACGGAGGTGCCTGGTTGGGCGGGCTGAGGGCGAACAAGGGAAGCCAGAACTACTCTCTCCCGGCAGGCGCCGACATCGACGGACCACACACCGTCCTGGTCTGGTGCCGCGCCTTCGCCGTGCCGGTTGCGGTGGCGCCGCTCGGCTGAGCCGGCCCTGGCGGGTTCTCGACAGCGGTCTCAGCCAAACCCATCGATCGGCCCGCACGCGTTACCGCTACTGCATCAAGCGGAGGCTGCTCTCGGCACTCGGGCAGATTGCGCACGTGGACCTCAGGCGGACGATGGCGGCACGAGGGCTCGCAGGTTGATGAAGCGCGAGCATCACGCCCAGCCGAAACACGACTTTTCGCGGCGCTCATGATCGCCCGCGGAAGTGATCTATTCGTCCGGCCGAGTGTTCGGTGAGTTCGCGAGAGGAGATGACCGTGGACGTCGAGGTTACGCTCACCGTGGACGGGAAGAAGCACCAGCTTGTCGTCGACACGCGCACGACCCTGCTGGATGCCCTGCGCGAACGTCTCGGGATAATCAGCCCGAAGAAGGGCTGCGACCACGGGCAGTGCGGCGCCTGCACCGTTCTGCTGGACGGGCGGCGCGCGAACAGCTGCCTGGCGCTGGCCGTGGCGCACCAGGAGGCTCAGATCGTCACGGCGGGTGGGCTCGCCGACGGCGAGGATCTGCACCCCATGCAGCGCTCGTTCATCAAGCACGACGCCTTTCAGTGCGGCTACTGCACCCCGGGCCAGATCGTCTCTGCGGTGGCGATGCTACGGGAGGCTGACGCCGGCTGGCCGAGCACCGCAACCCGGGATCTGAACGCGGACACGGTCGCGCTCGACGATGAGGAGATCCGGGAGCGCATGAGCGGCAACCTCTGTCGCTGCGCCGCCTACGCAAACATCGTGCCCGCGATCGCCGAGGTGGCGCGGGGGTGAAGCCCTTCCGCTATGCACGTTCCGACAGTGTGCTGGACGCCGTCGCCATGATGGCCGAGACGCCGCGGGCCGCTTTCCTGGGCGGCGGCACGAACCTGGTGGACCTCATGAAGCTGGAGGTCGCCGCCCCCGACGTGCTGATCGACGTCAGGCGCCTCACATCTACTCGCATCGAGGAGCTGCCCGACGGAGGGCTGCGGATCGGCGCCGCAGTGCCCAACAGCGACCTCGCGGCTGACCGGACGATCCGGCGCCGATATCCCGTTCTCTCCGAGGCGCTGTTGTCGGGCGCGTCTGGTCAGCTGCGCAATCTGGCCACTACCGGCGGGAACCTGCTGCAGCGCACACGCTGCGTGTACTTCCAGGATGTCACCACCCCTTGCAACAAGCGGGAGCCGGGCTCGGGCTGCTCGGCGCGGGAGGGCTTCAACCGAGAGCTCGCGATCCTCGGCTGGTCAGATGCATGCGTCGCAACACACCCTTCTGACATGGCGGTTGCCATGGCCGCCCTCGACGCCGTTGTGCGGACCCTGGGGCCGAAAGGAGAACGAGCGATACCGCTGACTGAGCTGCACCGGCTTCCGGGCGACGAGCCCGAGCGCGATACCGTGCTCGAGCACGGTGAGCTGATCACGGCGGTCGATCTTCCGCCTCTGCGCTTCGCGACCAATTCGCGCTTCCGCAAGGTGCGCGACCGTGCCTCGTACGCGTTCGCGCTGGTCTCGGTGGCGGCCGCGCTTGACGTCGCCGACGGCGTCGTTCGCGACGTGCGGATCGCACTGGGCGGCGTGGCGCACAAGCCGTGGCGAGCGAGAAGGGCGGAGGCGGCCCTGCGGGGTACGCCGCCGACCGAAAACAGCTTCCGCGCGGCCGCCGAGGCCGAGCTCGCCGACGCGCGACCGCTGTCAGGCAACGCGTTCAAAGTCCCACTCGCGCGCAACGCCCTGGTTCGCACAATGCTGGATCTCGCGGAGGAGGCACGATGACCGCCGTCGGAATCAAGACCCGCGTCATCGGTGCACCAATCGACCGTCTTGACGGGCCCGACAAGGTCAAGGGCAGTGCCCCGTACGCTTTCGAGCAGTCCGTCGACCGGCCGGCTTACCTGTACCCGCTGCAGGCCACGATCGTCACCGGGCGCATCACTGGCCTGGATGGCGGTGCCGCCACAGCCGAACCGGGTGTGCTGGCTCTGCTCACGCACGCGAACGCCCTGAGACTGGCGGTGAGCGACGGCCTCGAACCTGCGATCCTGCAGTCGGACGAGGTCGCCTTCTGCGGCCAGTTCGTCGGCGGCGTGATCGCGGAGACCCCCGAGATCGCCCGCCATGCCGCGAGCCTGGTCCGGGTGGAATACGAGGAGCGGGCGCACGACGTGGTTCTGCGGCCGGACGGGCCCGATCTCTTTGCCCCCGAGGGCCTGGCGGACGGGTCCGAGCCCGACACGTCCAGGGGCGACGTCGACGCCGCGCTGGCGTCGGCGGCTGTCACGCTCGACGCGACCTACAGCACCGCGATGAACCACAACAACCCGATGGAGCCGCACGCCACCATCGCCATCTGGACCGACGGCGGGCTCACCCTCCACTGCGCCTCACAGGGGGTGCACTGGATTCGGGCGTACCTGGCTCCTCTGTTGGGGCTCGACGCGGAGCGCATTCGCGTGATCTCCCCGTACGTCGGGGGTGGGTTCGGGTCGAAGGTGTATCTGCACGCGGACCTGATCCTTGCGGTGATGGCCGCCCGGCTCGTCGCAGGCCGGCCGGTGAAGCTGGCGCTCACTCGGCAGCAGATGTTCTTCCAGGTCGGCTACCGCCCCCCCACGATCCAGCGCATACGGCTGGCCGCTGACGGCGGCCGCCTGACAGCCATCGCACACGACGTGGTCGAGCAAACCTCAAAGGTCAAGGTCGTGGGGGTCCTCCCTGGGTTGGAGGTCTGCCACTACGCCGAGCCCGCGGCGGTCCCGACCAGGACGATGTATGCCGCACCGAACCGGCGCACGACTCATCGGGTGGCGGCCCTGGACGTGCCGCCTCCCACGATCATGCGGGGGCCGGGAGAGACCCCGGGCATGTACGCGCTCGAGTCGGCCATGGACGAGATGGCGATCGCGTGCGGCCTGGACCCCATCGAGTTCCGAATCCGCAACGAACCCGACGTCGACCCCGAGTCGGGGCTGCCGTATTCCAGCCGCCACCTGGTGGCCTGCCTGCGGGAAGGCGCCCGCCGCTTCGGGTGGGAACGGCGCGACCCCACCCCCCGATCCCGCCGCGACCGGGGCTGGCTGGTAGGCAGCGGCGTGGCCGCCTCGACCTTCCCGACGGTGCGGTTGCCCGGGTCGGCGGCGAAGATCAGGATCGATCCCGGCGGGCGGTATGTCGTATCGATCGGCGCCGCCGACATGGGGACCGGCGCCCGGACGGCGCTCGCCCAGATCGCCGCGGACGCGCTGGGCGTTGCCCTTGAGGACGTCGAGCTGCAGATCGGGGACACCGCGCTGCCCACGGCCAGCACCGCAGGCGCCTCGGCAGGGATCACCTCGTGGGGCTCGGCCATCTTCGAGGCGGCTCGCAGGCTGCGCGCGCGCCTCGATGCGGACGGCCCGGGACTGATGCAGTCCGCCGGACTGGAGGTCACGGCCGAGATGCCCGACAACCCCCACGCCGCGCGGTTCTCGATGCATGCGTTCGGGGCGCAGTTCGCAGAGGTGCGTGTGCGGGAGGACACCGGCGAGGTGCGGGTGCCTCGCCTTCTCGGCGTCTTCGACGCAGGCCGGATCATCAACCCCAAGACCGCCCGTTCCCAGCTGCTCGGGGGTATGACGATGGGCCTTTCCATGGCGCTGCACGAAGACAGCGTGCTGGACCCGCGGTTCGGCCAGGTTGCCAACCATGACTTCGCCGAATATCACATCGCCACCAACGCCGACGCCGGCGCGATCGAGGCCTACTGGCTCGATGGGGAAGATCCGTACACCAACCCGATGGGTTCCAAGGGCATCGGCGAGATCGGCATAGTCGGGACCGCGGCGGCCATCGCCAACGCCGTGCACCACGCCACCGGCATCCGTGTGCGAGACCTGCCAATCACGCTCGACAAGCTCCTGCGGTGAGCCCGCTCGGCTGCGGGGTGTGGCCTACGCCGTGGTGGCAGCGTTGACGCATGATCGGGCCGCGGTCGAGTCGGCGGTGTAGGTAGCCTGACCGGAGACATCGGCCCCGTGCTCTGGATGGAACCGGCCTGGACGCAGTGTCCAAAAACAGGCCAGTCGGTTCCAACATCAGGGATAGGCGGGTTTGTACCTCCGGTCCGTACTCTTGAGCGCGATGACACAAGCCAACGGTCGTCGAGTGGCCGTCACAGGGCTGGGCTTCGTCACCCCGATTGGGAACGACCTGGAGACGGTCTGGTCCAACCTGGTCGAAGGCGTCTCGGGGGTTGGCCCGATCACCCATTTCGACACAAGTGACTACTCCACCAGGATCGCTGCCGAGGTGAAGGGTTTCGAGCCCGAGCAGTACATGGACCGCAAGACAGCACGACACCTCGGCCGCTACTGTCAGTTCGCGCTAGCTGCCTCGAAGCAGGCGCTGGGGCAGGCCGGTCTCGACCCCAGGGAGCTCGATCCTGACGCGGTCGGCGTCATCGTTTCCTCTGGCGTCGGCGGCATGGAGGAGATCGAACGGAGCCACACCCAGATGCTGCATCGAGGCATCCGCCGGATCTCGCCCTTCACCGTCCCGATGATGATCGCCGACATGGGCGCGGGCGTCGTGGCCATGCACTGCGGCGCCGGGGGCCCCAATTACGCGATCGTCAGCGCGTGCGCCTCTTCCGGCCACGGCATCGGCGAGGCCTACGAGATCATCAAGCGCGGCGACGCCCAGGCCATGCTGGCCGGTGGCGCGGAGGCAACCATCACCCCGCTGACCATGGGGGCCTTTTGCCAGATCAAGGCCGTCAGCGAGCGCAACGACGAGCCGGAGAAGGCCTGCCGGCCATTCGACATCGACCGGGACGGCTTCGTGATGGGCGAAGGCGGCGTCATGTTCGTGCTGGAGGAGCTTGAGTTCGCCCGGGCGCGCGGCGCTCGCGTCCTGGCGGAGGTAGCCGGCTACGGCGCCAGCGCTGACATGCACCACTTCACCGCACCTCACCCTGAGGGCGCCGGCGCCATCAGGGCGATGCTCCGCGCCCTGGACAAAGCGGGCGTCCAGCCGCAGGACGTCGACTACGTCAACGCACACGGCACGTCGACGAAGCTCGGCGACATAGCCGAGACCAAGGCCATTCACGAGGTCTTCGGCGATCACGCCGCCAGGCTTGCGGTGAGCTCGACCAAGTCGGTGCACGCCCACCTTCTGGGTGCGGCGGGCGCGATGGAGGCCGCAGCCTGCGTCCTGGCCATAGACCGTGGCCTGATCCCGCCCACGATCAACCTCGACAACCAGGACCCCGACTGCGACCTCGACTACGTCCCCAACCGCGCCCGGGCATCCCGGGTAGACGTGGCGATCTCGAACTCCTTCGGGTTCGGAGGCCACAACGCCACCCTCGTCATAGGGAGGACGAAAGATGAGTGAACTCGACTTTCGAGAGCTTCAGGAGCTGGCCGCCGAGATCCTCGGCGTGGAGCCGGAGCAGGTACAGCTCAAGGTGAGCTTTGCGCGCGACCTTGCTGCGGACTCGCTCGACCTGGTGGAGCTGATCGCGGCCGTCGAGGACAAGTACGACGTCGAGCTGCCCGAAGAGGAGCTGGAGCAGATGAAGAACGTCGGTGACCTCTGGAAGTTCCTCGAAGAGAAGACCGCCCAGCGGGCAGGGGCCTAGCCACATGGCGATCACCCAGGCCCCCCGGGTTCGCTCCGACGCCGTACCGCTGCGGACCTATCGCTCGACCGGCCGCGCCGCGGCGATCGCCGGGCTCGGCGTCTACGCGCCAGAGAAGGTTCTGACCAACCGCGAGCTCGAGCGCATGGTCGACACCTCCGACCAGTGGATCACCGAGCGCACCGGCATCAAGGAGCGGCGCATCGCCGAGCCGGGGACGCCGACGTTCGAGCTGGCCACCAACGCAGCCCGAACCGCACTCGACAATGCGGGCATCGCCCCCGGTGACCTCGACATGATCCTGGTCGCGACCTCTTCACCGGACGGGCCGTTCCCCAGCGTCGCCTGCCGGGTGCAGGCAGAGCTCGGCATCGCGGGCTGCTGCGCCATGGACATCCTCGCCGCCTGCAGCGGTTTCGCCTACGGCCTCTCGCTCGCCGACGCCTACATCGCGAGCGGTCGGGTAGACACCATCCTGGTCGTGGGCGCCGAGGTGCTCTCGCGGCTGGTCGATTGGCGGGACCGCGGCACGTGCGTGCTCTTTGCGGACGGCGCTGGGGCGGCGGTCGTTCGGCCGGCGCAGACAGGCGCCGGCTTCCTGAGCTGGTGCCTGGGTGCCGATGGGCGCGGCTACGACAAGATCACTTGCGGCGACATTCCGCGCGGCGCATACACTGCCGGCGAGGCCAGGCCGTTCATCGGCATGAAGGGCCCGGACGTCTTCAAGTTCGCTACCGACATCTTCATCCGGCAGGCGTTTGCGGTCGCTGACGCCGCCGGCCTCACGATGGACGACATCGACCTCTGGGTGCCGCACCAGGCCAACCGCCGCATCATCGAGGCGGCGGCTCAGCGCGTCGGCCTGCCGAAAGAGCGCGTCATGATCAACATAGATCGGT
>Ga0126383_10000058_pt1 | contig 52215 bp, 26 predicted proteins | sample PanSoiMetPlot_35_FD_96882 | JGI IMG/M metagenome (GOLD analysis project Ga0126383, IMG submission 96882) | Tropical forest soil microbial communities from Panama - MetaG Plot_35 | ecosystem: Environmental > Terrestrial > Soil > Tropical forest > Bulk soil | place: Panama | collected 2016-02-17 | reverse complement strand
TGACTCCAATGGGCTGTCGCCCGCTCCGCGGGCTCGAATTCTTTCTGCGATTGATCCTGGGGCTTACGCCCCAGGCTTTATGCCGTCGTCCGCTCTGCGGACTGGTGAGTCAACTACGGACTGGTGAGTCAACTATATGATTGCCCATTAATGGGGCTTCAAGCGCGCGGTTGTTTCTTACCCGGGCGTAAACGCCCGGGTAAGTGAAACGTTAAGATGAAATTGGGTCACTACCGATTAGAGAATCGTGAGACGGCGTACGGACGGCGACCAGGGACTACCATGATTGATGAATCAGGTCGCGAATACGCTGATCGTAAATTCCGGCGATCGCTCGCATAGTCTCGATCGTCAGAGGCGGAAAGTTACTCGCGCCCGCATTGTCCTCGGCTTGCGCCGGACTTTTCGCGCCCGGTATGGCGCAGGAGACCGCGTCAAACATCAGAATCCAGCGCAGAGCGAACTGGGCCATGCTCATGCCTTCCGGCGTCAACGCGCGTAGTTCCTCGACTGCTTGCAACCCGGTCTCGTAATCGATGCCGGAAAATGTCTCGCCCCGATCGAAAGCCTCACCGTGGCGGTTGAATAGGCGATGATCGTCTGCGGCAAATTTAGTCTTGGTGGTGAGCTTGCCAGTCAGCAGTCCCGAAGCCAGAGGGACCCGGGCCAGGATTCCCACGCGCCTGCGTTTCGCTTCGTTGAAAAATAGTTCCGCCGGGCGCTGGCGAAAGATATTGAAGATGATCTGGACCGTCTGTACCGCGGGATATTCAATCGCTTTCAGCGCCTCTTCCACTCTTTCGACGCTAACGCCGTAATAGCGAATCTTGCCCTGCTGAACAAAGTCATCCAGCGTTGCGAAGAGTTCGGGGTGGTAGTAGACGTCGGTAGGAGGACAATGCAATTGCAACAGGTCGAGCGCGTCGGTTTGCAGATTCTGCAAACTGCGATCGATGAAGGCGCCCAGGTTCGCGCGGTTATAACCGGAGGCGATGTGCGGATCGAGCCGCCGGCCGGCTTTGGTGGCGATGATGATCTCTTCGCGGCGATCCCGCTTGAGCTGCGCCATCAGACGCTCACTGCGCCCGTCGCCATAAACATCGGCAGTGTCGAAAAAATTTACGCCGAGATCAACCGCCCGGTGCAGCGCCGCGAGCGATTCACGATCATCAACGTCTCCCCAGGCGCCACCGATGGCCCAAGCGCCAAAACTGATTTCGGACACTTGCCAGGGAGTTCGCCCCAGTTCTCGATATTTCATGCTTGGCCAGTTTCTCTCTTTGTTTGAATTGAAATCGCGACGAGCTTCAATGAGTTTGACTTCGGGCGTCAGTTAATTCAACCCAACTCGTGCTCGGCCGCAGGCGAATGACGTAACCATTCCGCGCTGTCGGGGCGCCCGCCGGCGGGTGAAATGTCTCGACCCCCGCCACCTTGGCCGGTTGCTCTATATATAAATGGGCCTCGGTGGTATCGGCGGTTTGCGGCGCCAGGCCGACGCGCACCTGATGTGTGCGCGGGTTCACTTCGATGGCTTCAAACGTCCCCGCATCCAGCGTCAGCCACAGGCCGAACGGCGCCACGTACACGCGCTGGCGAAATGAATCGAGCGGCTGCACTCTTACCGACTGGCCCAACTGTTTCAGATTGCCGCCGAAAGCCAGCCACCCAAACTCAGGATGATTGACGATGTAGGTTGCGGTATTAAACGAGTGCCCAAAAAAGTTCGGACCATAGTCGCCGGAGTAGCCGTCCCACTTCAGCGTCGAGGGAAATGAATGAAAGGCGACCGAGGCAAACCCGTCCTGATCGATATTGGTCAGCGCGCCCATGGTGCCGCCATAGCCGACGCGCAGAAGATAAAAGTCGTCAGGATGGGCGCGGTATTCGGCCAGCACCGGAATCGCATTCAGACCCGATCCGTAATGATGCAGCTGTCTTTCAAACCGGCGCGTCTTGCCGCCATAGATGAAATCCCAATAGCGCCGGGCGTTGCCGTTATATCCCCAATGCGGCACCGTCGGCATGTAACCGATGATGGAATCAAGCGACACTTTCGCCTTGTCGTCATAACCAAAATAATCGCACCAGGCATAAACCTCTTCCTGGCCGGTCGAATCCCACGCCATCTCGCTGCCGAAGGGAAACGCCTCACCTTTCCAGCGGTCGGCGCGCTCTTTCATCAGCTTCTCGATATCGTTGGCCTTGTCAGTCCATCCTTCGCGTTTGAGGTCATTCAGCAGCGCCAGAAAGATGTCGCCTTCCATCAATCCCAACTCGACATAGCCCACGCGCCGGCGGCCGTTCGGGCCACGGCTAAAAGTGAATCGGGTGGTTTGATAAGCCTGGTCCAGGTACCAGTCCCAGGGATGATTGGTCACCATGCCCGAATGGTTGCGCGCCACCCGGTACATGGACCAGTAGGCGGCCACTACGTGCGGATAGTTATAGCCGCGGCCGATTGATTCGGCGTCGCTCTTCTTCCAGCTGGTCCAGGTGGTCCAATTCAGTGAAGAGTCGTATTGAAAGCCCGGCAGGTCCGTCGGCGAGTAATAGAAGAGACTCTTGCGCACTCCGTACTTGTTGGGACCATCGCTGTACTGCAAGCCGCCCCAGAGGACCTTGTCGATGAATTGCTCGTACTTCGAAATCTCCTCTTTATTAGGTTGGCCGAATTCCTTCATCGCCGCGGCCAGCCAGGAACCGGAGCCGCCCTCGTCTCCCAGCCCGGCGATCCAGGCGCGACTATCCTGGGTAACCTGCTTGTTGGTTTCCCGATCGTAGCTGATGACTGATGGACTCCGGTGGAATGGATCGGCGGGATCGTCGAACCACTGTTTGGTAAAAAGAAAGTGGCCGAGATCGGAAACCGCCTGTGACTCGGGTTTGATGACGTAGTAGCTAATCGCCTGCTTCGAATTATCGTCATAGGTGATCGTCAAACGCGCTCGTCCCCAGGTTTTGCCGCGCAGCGTGTAAGCCTTCCAGCCGCCGCGCGTTGCTTTTTCTTCCGTAGTCGCGATGGCGCCCGCGGGCTCGACGGCCAACGAACGTACCTTCTGCGGAGAATTCAAGAATAGACGCGCGTCCAGATCCATCGGCAGCACGTAACCGGGAACCCCTACCGCGACGGGACGCTGACTGGCGATGAGCGTCTTTTCGATATTGCGTATTTGATCGGAAAGCAAAAACTTGAGGCCATACTTCACGGTGGCGCCGGGCGCGATGACGACGCTGGTCGGCGGGTTCCATTGATTGACACCTTTCCACTCGTCATCGGCGTAAGCCGCCGTGTGGACCATCCAGGCAAAGGCGCCTTCGAAGGTTTGATTAGGCCGGACGGGTTCGTTGAGCAATTGATACGCCTCGAATGGCGTCTGGCCTTCAGGCACTACGACCAGCGCCGGTCCCAGGCCGCTCAGACGCGTGACCTGTAGATAACCCGCGTCCTGGCCGATGTAGGGATCGAAGAACGAGCACTTCTCGTGCGCTTCTTTCAGATTGCGGCCGGTGAGCATGTTATTGAAGATCACGGGGATGCCCAGTCCGCCAATCTCGACCGGCGTGTCGCTCTTGTTCTGGATCACGAACCGCAAAACCAAACCATCTTCCATGTCCACCCATTCGCGGAAAATTTTTACGGGAATGTCAGCCGGCAGGGTCGCCGCCAGATCCGCGATCGCCAGCTTGTGCCCCGTCGCCTCGAATGTCTGGACCGGTTTGCGCGCTTCAGCTGTGTCGTACTTTTGCCATGGACCAGTCGCACTGGTGCGCAGACGCAAGGTCAGATCACCGAGATGGTGAAAGCCGTTCGACGCGCGCCGGTCCAGACGATCAGCCGGCGCGAAATCAAATCCATCCGCGCCCTTCGGTTCGAGCGCCGCAATTGTCTGCGAGGCTTTTACCAGCTTCACCTTGAAATTATGAGTGTCAAATTCTGAGTAGCCCTGATCCAACCCGAGAGTTGGCGGCGGCAGCGGCGTCGGACTGGGCTGCTGGGCGTGCAGAATCTGAAACGAACATAGACTCACGGTCAGCAAAGCAAGGACCCGGACTCCCGCTTTGTAGAACAATTCGCCGGCGATTTTCTTGGTTTTCATAGGACCTTGTGATTCGACGCGTAGCGCTGAGTGAACTTGGCCCGGTCATTCAGGGCCGGGTTAGCAGGGTCAAAAGGGAACCCGTCGCGTAGCTTCGACTGATATCCTGACTGAGCGTTATCTTCCGGCGTCGCTAACGCGACGCGGGGGTTTTTTGATCGGGTTTCCCGGCCTTGAATGGCCGGGCTCAATTCAAAGCGACACTGTGCGTCGCAAAATTACTGTGCGGCATCGGTGCGGATCACCCGAACTCCATAGACCGCGGCCACTTCGTTATTGCCGATGGCCTGAAACCGCACCGTAATTTTCTTCTTGTCTTTAAGGAGTTCGGGGGGGAGTCTGTAGTACACATCAAAAAAACTGCCGGTGGCGCTGCCGTTTGGGACCCGCTCGATCGTCTGCTCGCCGATCCGCTGCCCGTCCGCAAGAATCTCAAAGTTTCGGGGGCCGTGCTCTTCGCTGAAGTAGGTGGCTACGACAGACGTGGCCTGATTCGGTTCCACCGGCAGGTCGAATGAAAACCATTTCCGCCCGCGCCGGCCCGACCGGCCCATCATGCGGTCGACCGTCGACTGTTCGCCCTGTTGATTGAACTCTTTCTCTTTTTGCGTATCTCCGGGTTGGACGAAACTGATGGTCGCCGCTTCGAGTTTGCGCTGCCGCTCTTTGTCGGCGGCCACTTCCGCCAATTTCTTTTTCCAGCCCTCAGAGTTGTATAGATCGAAATAGATTTGGTAAGTGCGGCGATGCAGGCGATAGAAGGGAACCAGGCTGACATCCTGCGCGCTATCGTCAAGGTCGTGACCGGCGGCGTGAAAATCGCCCGGCTTACCCGCCACGGGTTGCAACCAGTCCGTCACCGCACGGTCCGAGACGAACGAGGGAATCATTAGCGCCGCTTGTCCGGCCCCGCCGCGTCGTTCCCGTTCCGGTCCCAAATCGCCGGCCAGCACCAAGGGGCCCCACATCAAAGCCACGCGATTCGGATTGTCGGGCGTCGGTTCAAGCCGCAGGGTTTTCGGCAGAACGAGCGCCACCGTGTCGCCATTCTTCCAGGTGCGATTCACTTCGACGTAAGTACCGGGCTGCGAAACATCTTTCACCGCGACCCCGTTGACTTTGACCGTGAATCCGGTGCCGGCCCACGAGGGACGGCGCAAGGCCAGGGTGAACTGTTTCGCCCTGGTGGTGGAAATCTTTACGGTCGCAGAATCGCCTTCAGGGAACGTGGTTTCCGTCGCGATGTCGACTCCGGCTGATTGCCATTTAGCTGTCGAAGGCGTGTAGAAGTTTACCCACAACTTGTCGCCCGACTCGTAATAGATGCCGTCGCCGTGCAGGCCATGATTCTCCATGCCGCTGCCGACGCAACAGGTGAACCCACGCTCCATGTCCTGATATTCATGCTGAACGCCGCGGCCGACGGGGACCATGTAGCAAGTGCGTCCATTTTCCGGATCGATTGATCCGAGCACGTGATTGAACAGCGCCCGCTCTTCAAACTCCGCATATTTGATCTCGGGATGGATAGCGAACAGACGGCGCGTCATCTTCAGCATGTTATAGACGTTGCAGCTCTCGTCGGTGCGTCCCTCGACCCGATCGCCGAGCTTATCCGGTGGTCCAAAATATTCGTCGCGCCCGTGACCGCCGGTGGCATAGCTGTGATGAAGCGCGACCGCGTCCCAGAAAAATTCGGCAGCGGCGCCGTCAGTCTTGTCGCCGGTGTAGATGTAACGCGCGAGATAGCCAATCATCTTTGGCACGGTGGTGTTGCCGTGCAGGCCGGCGAGGATATCTTCGCGTCGTGATAATGGATCAAGCACCGCGTGGTGATCGAAATGATGTGAAAGATTCAGCCAGCGCTTGTCGCCGGTATCGGCGTACAGATCGGCGAGCACTTCATTCATGCCGCCAAATTCCGTATTGAGCATCTTTTGCGTCTGCGCTTCATCCAGCTTCGAAAGAATGGTCTCGGCCCAGCCGGCAAACTTTGCCTCGACTTCCAGGGCCGTGCGGTTGCCCGTGTAGCGATAAGCGTCGCGCAAACCGGCGAACGTTTTGTGCAAGGTGTACCACGGCGACCACATGCCGTTCAGATCAAAAAAGCTCGAACGGATATTCCCGTTGGCGACTTCGGCCCACTTCTCACGGCCGCCTTCGAGCGCGCTGAGATAGCCGTCCCCGTTTTTGTCCTGCACCTCTTTCATCTCTTTGACGAGATAGTCAGCGTGCTCTTTGAATCGCGCATCGCCGGTGGCGGCGTACATCAAAGACACCGCCGACAAATAATGTCCGGCGATGTGGCCCGTGAGATTTCGCCCGTCGCCGTCCCATCCGGTATAACCCTGCGCCTTCGGTTCCAGTCCCGCACGTTTGCGGTAATAGGCCATCATTCGATCCGGTTCGAGCTTGAGCAGATATTCGATGTCCAGGTCCTGCGCGCGCTTCAACGGGCCGCCAGTCAGCCGCACCGCTGACAGCGGCAAAGGACGAGCAACATCCGGAATCGCGCTCTTAATTTGCTGGGCGGCCGTCGACCCGCAAACCGCAGACAACGCCAAAAGAGCGAGTGAACACATCAAGAGCCTGGTTTTCTTGTTTCTCATGATCATTAGAATAAGGAGCAGCGCCTTTTGAAGTGCGCCGACCTGTCCCGGCGCTTTGGTTCGCAGCCGTCACCAAAGCTGACGAGTCACCGCACTCCAAATAGGCTTTGCACTTTGCCCGACAACGTGCTTGACGCTTGCTCGTTTTCATTGTAAACAAGCATCCGCTTTGGCCGGGCAGTATAGCTCATTAATTTCCAGCCGAAAAGATTCAATTCCGTGGGTACACCGATCTCACGTCGAGACGTACTGGGAAACATGATTTGCGCCGGCGCTGGCGCGCTGCTCGCCGGTGGAAAGAACTCAGCGCAAACCGGAAACATACGCCTGGCCGGCCGGATTGTGGAGATCGGTCTGGCCCAGATTAGTCCGCACACACTTCGTCTCAACATCATTTCCGTCGAAGACGCGGCGCGCACCTCGACTGCCGACGACGGCTCAATCATCGCCGCAACCGGCCAGCTTCCGGCGTTGCGCCTAACGAACCTGACGGCTGAACAGCGAATCTCGCTCGGCAAATTATCAGTCGAAATCTCTCCCGACCCGCTGAAGATCGCTTTCAAAGAAAACCAACGACTGGTCCAGCGGCTGAGCTTCGATCAGGACAAGGGTGCGGTCCGGTTCGACATCGCTGATGGTCCGGTGCTGGGCTTAGGTGAAGGCGGGCCTCAGTTCGATCGCCGCGGCAACAAATACGAAATGCGAAACGGCCAGAGCGGTTATCGCTTGCGCACCCACGGCGGCCGCGCCGCGATTCCCTGGCTCATCGGCGCCGGCGGTTGGGCCATCTTTATTCATGAGCCTTTCGGCGCTTTCGATCTCACCGGCGCTGAAGGCCGCTTTGATCCGGTAAGTCCGGCCGCCTCGTTGCCCATAAGCATTTTTATCGTCGCCGCGAACGATCCGGCGCAAATCATGTCGGAATATGCGCGACTCACGGGCCAGCCGGAGATGCCGCCGCTTTGGTCGTTGGGTTACCTGCAATCGCATCGGACGCTCGCCGGCCCTGAAGAAGTCCGCTGGGTCGCGAGAACATTTCGTGAAAAGAAGTTGCCGTGCGACGGGCTGATTTATCTGGGCACGGACTTTACCCCTTCAGGCTGGAACACGCACAACGGAGAGTTCAACTGGAATCCGGCGAACTTTCCGAACCCCAGGCAGATGATCGATGAGCTGCACGCGCAGCATTTCAAGGTGGTGCTGCACACGGTGCTCGAAGGCCGCCGGCTGACTGGAACGGTAGATGATCCTTGTACGGCATCGCCTTTGCCGAGCGGCCGAACACCGGATGGGCGCTGGCCGGACGATCGACAAGTCAGTTGCTACTGGCCGGTGCACAAGCAGCTTTATGACGTGGGCATCGACGGTTGGTGGCCGGACCAGGGAGACGGTTTGGATGGCCCATCGCGTCTGGCCCGGCATCGAATGTATTACGAAGGCTCACGCCGGCTGCGGCCTAATGAAAGACCTTTCGCGCTGCATCGCAATGGCCAGGCGGGTATGCAACGTTACGCCGCCTTTCTTTGGTCGGGCGATGTCTACTCGACCTGGGAAACGCTAAAGACGCATGTCTCGGTAGCGATTAATACCGGACTGACCGGCATACCTTTTTGGGGCACCGACATTGGCGGCTTTGTTCCCACCAGGGAATACACCGGCGAGCTGCACGTGCGCTGGTTTCAATTCGGCGCGTTCTGTCCGCTCTTTCGCGCGCATGGCCGGACCTGGCATTTGCGTCTGCCCTGGGGTTGGAATACGGGCGAGTTGGGTGTCAGCGAAGTTGCGAATTACACCGGCGGCGCGGCGAACCCGGACGAAAGCGAACTTCACAATGCGGCGGTCGAACCGATTTGCCGGCGGTATCTGGAATTGCGCTACCGGATGATGCCGTATCTTTATTCCGTAGTGCGGGAGTGTTGTCAGACGGGCATGCCAATCATGCGCGCGCTCTGGTTGCATTATCCTGACGATCGCGCGGCCGTGAATCGTGGAGACGAGTACCTCTGGGGCCGCGACATTCTGATGGCGCCGGTCACTGAGCCGGGCGCCAAATCGCGACGGCTGTATCTGCCGCGTGGCGCATGGTACGACTTCTGGACCGGAGAGAAGCTCGACGGTGGCCGCGAAGTTGAGCGTCCCGTCGATCTGCAAACGACCCCGTTATATGTCCGCGCCGGCGCGATCATCCCGTCAGGTCCGGTCAGGCAATACACCGGCGAAAAAGTTGATGGTCCCTTGACGCTGCAAATCTATCCGGGCGCAGATGGAAGTTTTCTGCTATATGAGGACGACGGCCGGACCTTCAATTTTCGTCAGGGGGAGTGGATGGGTGTCGAGGCGGCCTGGAACGATCGTCAACGGCGCTTGACGTTACGTCTCGCGGCCGGGTCGCGCATGCTGGCGCCGCAGGAGCGCGCGATTGAAGTCCGTCTCACGGCTGAGAAACTAATTCGGCGCGTCACATTTTCGGGCCGGCCGGTGGAATTGAAGCTGTGATCTTTTGCCTGGACCCGGTCAGCGTGTTGCCCGAGGTGGACCGGGGCAGTAGCCCGACCGTGAGGGAGGGCTCAGAGAATCGTATCTGGGAGCCCTCACGGTCGGGCTACTGCCCCGACGGCAAAAGTTCTGCGTGGCATGCTGCGATTGCCAGCCAAGGAGAAAACCAATGATGAAGAGATACTTCCTAAACCAGACAATCTTGCTTTGCAGCCTTCTCTTCCTGCCGGCCATCGGGGCGGCGCAGGTGACGCAAGCAGATTACGAAAGGGCTGCCGGGCTGCGCGCCAAATATCAGAATCTGGCGATCAATATTGTCGATCGGCCCACCTGGATCGGTAAGACCAGCCGGTTCTGGTATCGCAAATCGGTAAAGGGCGGAAATGAATTCGTGCTGGTTGATGCCGAGACCATGACGAAGAAGCCGGCTTTTGATCATGAGAAGCTCGCAGCTTCGCTGTCGACGGCAATGAACAAGAAGTACACGGCGGTCACGCTTCCTTTCATGTCGCTGACCTTTGTCGACAATGAACAGGCAATCGAATTTGTTGCCGACGCCGCCAGATGGCGTTGCGGTCTCTCGGATTACACCTGCCAGAATCGCGGACCCGCGACCGCCGGAGGGCCGTTTGCCCGGCAGGATTCAAATCCCGAAGAAGAGCCGCCCGCGGAATATGGTAACGATGTGATTGACGGGATGGTGGACCTCGCCTCACCCATGCAGCAGGGGATCCAAAACCAATCGCAACCGGGCCAGTTCCCGGGCCGGCAGCAGGATCAGGAGCCGAGACCCAAAACGTCGCCGGACGGAAAGTGGGAAGCCCTAATTCAAAACTACAACGTCTATCTGCGCGAGAAAGGCAGGAAGGAAACGATGGCGTTGAGCTTCGACGGGTCGGAGGGAGACTACTACACGCTCTCGTCGATCAGTTGGTCGCCCGATTCTACGCGGCTGGTGGCTTATTGCGTCCGCCCCGGCTTTAAGCGGCAGGTGCACTATGTCGAATCGTCGCCTGCGGATCAGCTTCAGCCCAAACATTCAACCCGGGAATACGCCAAGCCGGGTGACACTCTGGACATCGCCCAGCCGGTCTTGTTTGATCTGACCTCGAAGAAAGCGGTGATGATAGACAGCGCGCTCTTCGCTAATCCTTACAGTCTGTCGAACCCGGTCTGGCGCAAAGACAGCCGCGCCTTCACCTTTGAATACAACCAGCGTGGGCATCAGGTCTATCGGGTAATCGAAGTGGATGCGGCGACAGCTAAACCGAGGGCGCTGGCCACGGAACAGTCCGCGACCTTCATTGACTATCGTCCGCTCCTCCCGAACCCGCGGGATACCGGAAAGAAATATCGCTATGACTTGAACGACGGACGCGAATTCATCTGGGCCTCTGAGCGCGACGGCTGGAATCATCTTTATCTTTACGATGGCGTAACCGGCAAGCCAAAGAACCAGATCACCAGGGGCAATTGGGTCGTGCGCGCCGTCGACAAGGTCGATGAGCAGAAACGTCAGATCTGGTTTCAGGCCAGCGGCATGTATCCCGGAAAGGATCCGTACTTTGTCCACTATTATCGAATTAATTTCGACGGCACCGGTCTCACCCCGCTGACCGAAACCGACGCCAACCACACGGTCGCGTTCTCTGACGACATGAAGTACTACGTCGATACCTGGTCGCGCGTGGATAAACCAACCGTCTCTGAACTGCGCCGCACCGAAGATCACAAGATCGTTATGGATCTCGAAGCCGGCGACGTTAGCGCGTTGGTCGCCGCGGGTTGGCGCCCGCCGGAAATTTTTACGGCCATGGGACGTGATGGAAAGACCGACATTTGGGGAGTGATTTACCGGCCGGCGAATTTCGATCCGGCGAAAAAGTATCCGGTGATTGAGTCGATCTATGCCGGACCACAAGGCTCGTTCGTGCCGAAGACCTTCAGCGCCACCGCGCAGCCGTTAACTGAACTGGGATTTATCGTGGTGCAAATGGACGGCATGGGCACCAACAATCGTTCGAAAGCTTTTCACGACGTGGCCTTCAAAGATTTGGCAGACGCGGGTTTCGCCGATCGCATCCTGTGGCACAAAGCCTTAGCGGCAAGATATCCTTACTACGATCTCAGCCGTGTCGGTATCTACGGAACTTCCGCCGGCGGACAGAACGCCTTAGGCGCCCTGCTTTTTCATCCGGAGTTCTACCGGGTGGCCGTTTCAAACTCCGGTTGTCACGATAATCGCATGGACAAGATCTGGTGGAACGAGCAGTGGATGAGTTGGCCACTGGGACCGCAGTACGCCGCATCTTCGAATGTCGATAACGCTTACCGCCTGAGGGGCAACCTGCTGCTGGTGATGGGCGAGATGGATACCAACGTAGACCCATCATCGACGCTCCAGGTGGTGAATGCGCTGATTAAGGCCAACAAGAAGTTCGATTTGCTCTTTGTGCCCGGCGGCGGTCATGGGGCCGGCGGGGCCTACGGGCAAAGGTTATTGCAGGACTTTTTCGTTCATCATCTGCTCGGCGTCGAACCGCCTGAGTGGAATGGCAGCACGCCTTTTAAAGACACCTCCTCGAATTAGGCATGCTCGTTTGCGCTCACTCTGAGCATCGACGATGCTCACAAACCTGTATTTCGAAGGATTTTTCCTTGACTTTCCGTTCAGGCGGATGTAATTTGCGCCGCAAGTATTTTGGCGGATAAGTCGCCGGCAGTCGGGGCCGGCCAGGAAATATCTTAATCATACAAACGCTATTTTCTTGATTCGCGCGCGAATCGCAGGTTCTGTCCCTCAGAGTTGTTAGTGATCGAGGCTTCGATATCTTTCGGGGTCTGGATCTCGCAAGTCGCTTTGCGGCCCTCCGCGGAGACATCTTCGTTTTGTCGATTCAGAAAGGAGCGTACGTTCATGCATCGCCATCAACTTCCGAAAGTTATCGGGACCTTGTGTGCTGCGCTAATACTGCTCAGCGGTCATTCCGCTCTGGGGCAATTGCGTATTGTGGGATCCATCTCCGGAACGGTTCAGGATCCAAACGGCGCAGTCGTCCCGAACGCGCGAGTGGTTTTGAAAGATGAGAAAACCGGACTGACCAGGGAATCGACGACGACTGATGGCGGCACCTTTCTGTTTCCGGATCTGGCGAGCGGCGCCTATTCAGTGACGGTCACGGTCACCGGATTCAAGACTGAGCTGGTGCCAAACATCTCCGTCTCAACCAGCAAGACTACGGACGTGCGCATCTCACTCGAGGTGGGCCAAACGAATGAGACGGTTACCATCACGTCCGATCAGGGTTATTTGCTGGAAACTTCAGGCCAGCTAATCAGCAATACGCTCGGTAACAAAGAGGTTTCGCAGTTGCCGTTGGGCAGCCGCAGCAACACGCTGGCGCTGGCCAGGCTGGCCCAGGGCGCCCAGCCGCCCACAGGTGGGGACACGCGCTACAACAACCTGCCTGGCGGCGCCGTCAACGTGACGGTTGACGGAATCAATAACGCCTCGAACGGATTCAAGAGCGGCGGCACCGTCTTCTTCGTGACAGTTCCGGTCCGCGTTGGGGCCGTCGAAGAGCTGACCGTCGAGACCGGTGGCTTAACCGCGGAATCGGGCGCGCAAAGCGGAGCGAATATCAAGTTCACGACCAAGCGCGGCGGCGATTCCTATCATGGGAGTGTTTTTTATGAGCCGCAAAGCGAAAGATTCAATAGCAACACCTGGACGCGCAACGCTCAGAATCTGCCCCGCCTGTACAATCGCACCCAAAACTACGGTGGCAACGTTGGGGGGCCGCTCATCCCGTTTGGCGACTGGAAAAAGAAAGCCTTCTTTTTCATGAACTATGAACGCGCGTATTCACCGGTGAGAACTGCGCGGACCATCACGGTGCTGACCCCCGATGCGCAGAAAGGCAACTTCACCTATCTCGTATCCGGGACGACGAATCAGTTGCAGACGGTCAACGTGCTGACCCTCGCGGCGGCGAAGGGATTGCCGACGGCGATCGATCCAGTGGCGAAATCAATCATTGACGAGAATAACAAGATCCCGCTACAAGCCACCAAGATTCCTTCAGGCAATGACTTTAATCATGACACCTACACCTGGCCGGCAGAGAACAACAACTTCGCCTACTTTCCGGCCGCGCGCTTCGATGCCTTCATAACCCCTAAGCAGCAGTTCACCTGGACCTGGAATTACCGGCACAACTGGCAGGCCGGCGAGCGGCGCATGCCGGTGGATGACATCACGAGGACGAATCCCTTCCGCCTGGGGTATTTCATCTGGTCGGCGGCGCTGCAATCGACCTTCTCGCCGCACGTCTTCAATGAAGTGCGCTACGGCGTGCAACACAGCGGTGATTCAAATGCCCGCGCCGAATATGGCGACTACTACAAAGTCAACGGGGTGCCGATGCGCATCGGTGCGACACTGCCGTTTGGCCCCACAGTCCCCTTTATCGATCAGGCCAACGTCACCGGGCGTCACACGATCACGACCATCTACGACACGCTCACCTGGACGCACAATCAGCACACCTTTACCTTCGGAGGCAGTTACCGGAGCACCGAATGGAATGACACGGCGGTGGTGTTTGCGGTGCCCACTTATGGCACGGGAACGCCCTCGGGCGATCCATTGAATGCAGCCAGCGCCTTTTCCACCACGACTATGCCGGGCATCAACAGCAGTGAGACGGGAAATCCACTGGCCCTCTACAACACTTTGACAGGTAGAGTTGCTTCGGCGAATTTTACCAAAGTCGTGAACCCGGCGACCTTCGCTTATGACGGGGGCAACAGCATCAATTACACCTTCACGGCGTCGCACATGGGCGGCGCATATGCCCAGGACAAGTGGCGCTACAACAAGAACCTGACCCTGCAGTTCGGCTTGCGTTGGGAAGTGCAGGGACCGATGCATGATACGAAGGGATTGACCGCAGTTGCAGATCTGGCCAGCATCTATGGTCCTTCGAAGAGTCTCTTCACTCCCGGCACCATGAGCGGCAATAACAATCCGACCCTCCAGGTTGGAGTGACGCCCTACAAACGTGACGCCAATAACTTCGCGCCGAACTTCGGCTTCGCCTGGAACCCCAATTTCGAAAATGGAATTCTCGGCAAACTCACGGGCGGGCAGAAGACGGTTATTCGCGGCTACTATGGAATGGTCTACTACGATGAAGGAACACAGTTCTTCGCGGCCAACCTGGGGCCAAATATTGGCAAGACCGTAAGCGGCACTACCCTGATTCCTGGTACGCCGGGACAGACCAACCTGCCGGCTTTCTACACTCTTTCGAACATCGTCAACAGCCCACTGACGGTTAACAACTTTGCTTTTGCGACTTCTACGTACGCCAAGACGGTCAATCAGGCCGATCAGACTTTCGCGCGCACCATCAGCGGATTTGATCCAACGCTGCGGGCGCCTTACACGCTCAACTGGGACTTCGGGATTCAACGCGAGTTATGGCGCAATACAGTGCTGGAGGCTCGATACGTCGGCAATCAGGGTCACCTGCTCTGGCGCACCAGCAACTTGAACGAAGTGAATATCTTCGAGAATGGATTCCTGCAGGAATTCAAGAACGCGCAAGTCAATCTCGCGGCCCGCGGCGGATCGAGTTTCGCCCCCGGCTGCGCGGGTTGCGTTCCTTTGCCGATATTCGACGCCGCTTTCGGCGCCCGTGGCGGACTGGCCGCGATCGCCGCCGGCTCGGGTTATCAGTCGACAACTTTTATCGACAATTTGAATAACGGCGCCGCCGGCACTCTGGCAAACACGCTCGCCACCAATCAGAACTACGTCTGCCGCATGTTCGGCAATACTTTCAGTCCCTGTGGCCGGGTGCTGCCAACCGCAAATGCGCCTGGCCCATATCCGATCAATTTCTTCCTGCTCAATCCGTTTGTCGCCGGCCGTCTGAACTATACCGACGACACCGGGTGGAGCAGCTACAACGGTCTTCAGGTCCAATTCCGGCAACGCCTGGCAAACGGATTCAACTGGAATGCCAACTGGACCTGGAGCAAGAGCATGACCAATCTGCCGGTGGACACGCAGAACCAGAATGTCGACTTCCTGACCTTGCGGAATTTCGACACGTCGGTGCGTGAATCGTTGTTCGACATCCGCCACACCATCCAGGTCTCCGGCACCTACGATCTGCCAGTCGGACGCGGGAAGTTGCTGAATCTCGATAACAATGTGCTGAATGCCGTCTTCGGGGGCTGGACGCTGGGCTCGATTGTCGTCGCCAACACCGGGCAGCCGGTGCAACTAACGGGTGGTTTTGCCACCGTCAATAACAGTAATAACGGCGGCGCCAGCGGTGTCCAACTCGCTCCGGGAGTGACGTTGGAGCAAATTCAGCGCTTGTTCAATGCGCCGCGGATCCCATTGACCAGTCTCAACCGCGCGGGAGCTACACCGACACAGTTCCTCGCTGTCTCACTGGGTCTCATCGGTCCCGATGGACGCGCGAACCCGGCTTACATCATGCCGAATCGAACGCCCGGCAGCTTTGGACAGGTTCTCTTCATTCGGGATCGGGGGACCTTCACCCTCGATAACTCGATCTTGAAGGAGATTCGAGTAAAAGAGCGGATGCGGCTGGAATTGTTCGCCGGCTTTAGCAACATCCTCAACCATCCGCGCTGGGGCATCCCGGACACCAATGTGTTCAGCACTACTTTCGGAGTCGTGAATGGTCCGGGATACGTGAGCACTGCCGGGGGCGTCGGGACCTATGGCCGCGTCATGAACCTGCGCGTGACGGCGAACTTCTAAGCTGTCGCGAGCGCCGCAGCTCTCAAAGCCCGGTCTGTTTAGGGCCGGGCTTTTCTTTGACGGGTCTTTAGCGCGAATAGGACGTAGTGGGCCGTCTTGGTTAGCCCGCAAAACAGAGGACAGAGCCTTGTTGATACATGCGGCCTGGGAAAGGCAGAGAGTTTCGCGTCGGATTTGCGCGCGACACGCCATCTACCTTTTGTTTGCTTTGTCCGCCATCGCCGCAGCGCAGACTCCCAATGCGCCAGATACTTCCAAAGGACAGTTCAACCTGAAACTTGATGCCGGGGCGATTGTCAGTCTGCGGCGCGCGCAGGACGCCGTCGATACAGAGTACATTCAATCTTCCCGGAGACTGGGCGACGTCTTCATTCGCTATCGCGGCAAGGACGGCGCCTGGGTGTCGGCTGATACCGCGCAGTTGGCCCAGAGCGGTGCGGGCACATTTGTCCCGAGCGCCGACGGCCGGAGCTACTCGGCGACGTATCAAGTGCTCTACGCGCCACCCGGTTCAAATACCGGCCCGGCGAATTCACGAGCCACGCCCGTGCCGGTGCTCGGGGTCAGGATGCAATATGCGATCGAGGATCGTCAGGTGGTCTGGACGCTGACGATTCAGAACCTGGCGAACAGCCCGCGAGAAATAGACGACCTGGCAATTCCGCTTCCCATTGCGGCCTCGGCGCCGAGCGGAACTAACCGGCCCGTCACCATCCTCAAACACAGCTTCGTGTCGGGGTACGACTCTTACATGTTCTGGATGCGCAGCAACAATGTCGGCCCCTATCTCGTGCTGACGCCGCTTCAGAACACCAAGTTTGAATATTGGGATGTCCAGCGTCCTCCTGATTCGGCCGCTGCCGGCGGCCGCGGCACCTATCGCGTCTTTATTCACTCGGCCGCGGCCGGTACGGAAGCGCGGGCGCAAGGGACAAATTGGCGTCAACCAAATACGGCGCTCAAACTCGCGCCCAATGGGCAACCGGGCGACACCGCGTCCTACGGCTTCAAACTCAATTGGGCGGATGACTACAACGCCGTTCGTCAACTGCTGGTTGATCAGGGTTTGATTGACGTGCAGGTGGTTCCCGGCATGACCGTGCCGAACGATCTTTTCGCGCGGGTGGCGCTGCGCACTAAGCAGCCCATTCAGACAGTCGAAGCTGAGTTTCCGCAACAGACAAAGATCGAATCGCTGGGCGCCAAAGGCGATCGGCATTTCTATCAGGTGCAATTCGCCAGCCTCGGTGAGAACCGCCTCAGGATTGTCTATGGAAAAAACCAGTACATGTTCCTCGAGTTCTTTTCGACTGAGCCACTTGAAACGCTGATCAAGAAGCGCGCAGCCTTCCTGGCCCACAGCCAGCAGCGTGATTCAACCAAGTGGTACAACGGCCTGATCAGCGAGTGGAACATGGAGTCGAAGGTGCTGCTGGGTCCCGACAATTATGATCGGATTCAGAGCTGGCGGATTTATGAAGTTACCTGCGATGACCCGGGCCTGGGCAAGCCTGCTTACCTGGCGGCGAAGAATGCGGAATTCCCCGTGCAGAGCGAAGTGGAGGCGCTCGATTACTACATCAGCAATTTTGTCTGGGGTGGCCTGCAGCAAACCACGAGCGAGCCTTATCCTTACGGCATCTATGGCATTCCCGATTGGAAGACCAATCGCGAAAGCCCCGACACGACCCGCAATGGGCAGCGTCACCTCTGGCGCATCTACGATTATCCGCATGTGATGCTGCTCTACTACAGCATGTACCGGGTCGCGAAAAACTATCCGCAAATCAAGACCGTGCTGCCGGCGACGGAGTATCTGCGTCGAGCCTATGGGACGGCGAATGCATTGTTTACCGTGCCCATGGACATTGAACGTTGGTCCGCATATCGCACCGGACTCTACAACGAACGTGTGATCGTGGACCTGATCGCCGACTTGCAGGCCGCGGGTATGACGGCAGAGGCTGAGAAGTTGAAAGGTCATTGGGAGCAGAAGGTCAAAACCTTCGTCGGCGGCCAGGTGAACCTGTTTCAATCTGAATACGCTTTCGATTCGACAGGTTTTGAAGCGACGCAGGCGCTGGCTCGTTACGCGATCGAACATGCCGACCAACCCGGCGAAAACAAATCCGGCATTTCCCTGGAGAACGCCCAGCGCTTCATGCAACTGCAACTGGCGTCGAATATTTTTTGCCGCGGCTGGCTCGAGCCGGCTTATTACTATCTCGGCAGCGACTATCGCGGTGGCGGCGGGAACTCGTTCACATTGTCCTACATGTCACAGATGGGTGGGTGGTCGGTGCTCGACTACGGACTCAATTACGCGCCCCAAGCCGATTGGTACCTGCGGCTGGGTTACGCTTCGTATTTGAGCGCCTGGTCTTTGATGAACACGGGAACGCCTGAGTCGAACTACGGCTACTGGTATCCGGGAAAAGAAAATGACGGCGGCGCGGGCGGCGGATTTGAGCCGGCCCCTTACGGACAAACGTGGCTCAATCAACCGCATCACCGCGGGCCCTGGTACTATTCCAGCGAGGTCGATCTCGGTTACAGCGGCGCGCTGCGCACGGCCGCGACGATTCTGGCAGACGATCCGCTATTCGGCCGCTTCTGCTTCGGCGGTGACTGGCGAAAGACGGCGGCAGGTTTGGAGATAATTCCGAAGGATGGCGTACGGCGACGTTTTCACGCGTTGCTGGGCGACGGCGAGCAGCACAAGCTTCACCTGATTCTTGACCGCGATCGGTTTGCCGCTGCTCAACCAATCGTGCTCAAAGAAGATCTGACCGAGGTGCGCTTTCGTCTGGAGAGCGACAATCCCACCCGGCATTTTGCCAGTTTGCTTTTGTCGGGTTTGCCGGCCGGCAAGTATCTGGTGATCGGTGGCAATAAGGCGATTGGAGAGATCCTGATAAAGGATGGACAACCGAGCACCGTCGAACTACCCGCTGCCGGCGCGACGAACCTGTTTACTGTCTCTCGCCAACCCGCGCCGCAATAACCTGATTTGGAGTGCGCCGATTCGTCGGACCAAAGCGGTGACTAGTCACTCCACTCCAAAAGGTCGTCGCCGGCGGTCGGGCCCGCCTCGGCTCATTTCGATCTGGTGAGACTTGCATTCACCCAGTCCGCCAGAACTCGCCCCTGCGGCCCTGGCGCTTCACCGCTGCCGGTGACGCGAAGGGTGAGATGGCGCAGGCCCGCGATGTCGATCTGCACCGGCTTCGCGGCTTCCGATTTTTTCATGACGCCGCTGCGCCAGAGTTCTTTCCCGTCACCCAGGATCACAAATTCAACGGCCGCGTTTTGATTAGTCGTGGCGTCATCCACGCCGGCCAGGGCAGAGAAGCGAGCGAAGAGACCCTGCAAATCGTATTCGATGTCCAGATTAGCCCGCGTGCCGATGCCGCTTTCATAACGTTGACCGGCAATCGCCAGCGGCCGGCCTGAAAGCGCCCGATTGATTTCAATGCCCCCGCGGCCGCCGATGACCGGCCGTAGCGGTTCCAACTGAGAGAGCGACAGCTCCTGGGCCAGCAGAGATTTGAGCGTGAATTTAACTTCCGATTTCTTGTCGCTGGCTTTTCCGTCTTCCCAGACAGTGGCTACTTCGACGGTGTAATTCGTTTCCGCGTCGAGGCCGCGCAGGGTGAAGGTGTTGGTGGGCGTAAAGCCCGCGGGCGCTCCGTTGAGGTAAACCTGGTAACCGGCGTTCAAATAATATTGCGCGCTCCATTTCAGCGTGACACTGTCGATTCCGGCGCGCTCAACGAACAAGTTGGCCGGTTCGCGCACGGGATAATGATAGATATCTGCGGGTTCGAAGGTGACCGACCAATTTACTTGGGTAGTACGGGGCGAGATTATCTCGGCAGTGGCCCAGCCCTGGTGATTTGCGATCTTCACCGGCAGATTTCCCCTGGGGCCGCGTGCGGTGGCGCTTTTGATTTTGAAATTCTTTTCGCGGGGAGACACAAAGCGCAGCTCGTATGGATCGTCCCGGACGACATTGCTCTTGCCGCTAAATGAATTGGCGGCTTCGTTTTGGTTGAGCGACACGAGATCGACCCAGCCCTGCGTAATGTGTCTGCTGGTAGAAACCAATTGCACCTTGCCGTTGGCCGGCAACAGCGTCAACACGCGGCAACTGGTCGGCGACAGGTTCAATTGAATGCCGTGTTCCCAGGCGCCCAGGTATTCGTTATTCCAAAAATCGTAGACGTGAACCGGCGTGTTCTCCGCCAGACCAAGGTCTTTCCAGTTCAGGCTCATTTGTTCTGATTTCGCTTCGTCATAATTAAACAAGCCGACGACGTCATAACTGCGGCCCAGGTGATTGATCTTCAGATCAAAGATGTGTTTGTTCCGTTCGGCCGGAAAGAGATCGAGGGGGCGAATGTCCACGGCCGGATATACGCGCCGCAAAAGTTCCACCCGCTCAGCGGACAAATCCATCAGGCGATCGCTGTTCATAATCGCCTGGCCCGTAAGTCCCTGCAGCGTGGCCCAGGCCCGCGCCTGGTCCAGAGTCAGCGGCGAACGCACGAGAATGGTGTCGGGATCGGTGTACCAGGCGATATTGTGCAGATAATAATTCTGCATCGTGGTACGCAGCGCGAGCATGAACCCGCCGGCCCAATCAAGCACTACGTCACCACCGGTGCGCGAGCCATTCATGATTCCCGCGCCTTCGATGGGCATGCCCCAGCACCCGAGCAAATAACGCTGTGGTCCAATCGCCGCGCGAATAGATTCCAGGGTCTGGCGATATAAACCGACCGTATCGTCGCTGGGGTTTTTCATGAAAGACTTCTTCGATCGATATTCGCCGACGACCACGGGCTGACCGTCGATCTTGAAGTACTCATAGCCCCAGCCGGCGAGTTTCGTGAACAGGCCCTTCATGTACTTTTGAGATTCGGGCGTCGAAGGATCCAGCAGGTATCGTCCTTCCCAGGTCTCTGAAGCGCTGGTGCCGTCGGGTTTGGTCAGAAAAATGGCGGGGAGGTTCTTGACGACCGTGTCGTTACTCTGGCCGTGCGGCGCGATCCAGATGCCGGGCGTCAACCCGTCGGCTTTGATATCGGCGGCCAGTTTGGCCATGCCGCCGGGAAACTTGTCGCTGACATTTGTCCAGTCGCGCGTGTAGACGCGGCCGGTCCCTTGCCAGCCATCGTCAATCTGAACGTATTGCGCTCCGTAATCCTTGAGGTGGTCGGCGATCCAGCGGGTGTTCTGTTTCACCTCGTCTTCATTGATCTGCTGATAATAGTAGTACCAGGTACACCAACCGGACGGCGGCAACGGGAAATTGCTTTTGTCGACGGGGCGGAAGTACTTCACACCCAACTTGTCGCGATAGTAGTTCGGCAGAGTTGAACGATCCGTCAGCGTGACTTCGTCGGTGCTCGGATCGTAGATGCCGTCGGCCAGAGGCGTTTGCACGTCGCCGAGTGTCATGACCATGAGATCGCGATTGGGACCGTCGTGAGTTCTCGCCGGGACCGGATGTGGCCATGATGTTCCGGTCGCGGGGGATTTTGAGACGGCGCTCGTTTTCAACCCCGACAATACTCCCGGCTGGAACAAAACGATCGCCGACAGCAGACTGATCACCGATAGCAAGCATCTAGCAAACCTCATAGTGTTCTCCGAGCGGTCGTGCGCAAACCGAGCGTGCGGTTTTCGCCGCCCGATGTGCGGAAGGCCCTGGCCTTCGAAAGAAAATTATTGACTGGAGCGCAACCGTCCCGGTTGCCGGTTTAGAGAAATGCAAGCGAGGACGCTTGCGCTCCAGTCGAAAAGCCTCGCGCCACGATTTCAAATTAGACCACGCGAAATTTCTTGACGGCTGTTTGTTTCTATTATAACTATGTGTCTCTTCTGCTCGTTTGCCCTGAATATGAACATTGCATTGCGGCTGCCCATATTATAAGGACAAGCTCTTGGTGTGAAGTCCCTGGACGAGTTTCACGTGCTACGAGATCTCTTAGCGGAAAAAGAAAATATGCGCCTACCAATTATTCGCTTCACCACCGCAGTAATCATTCTGAGCTTTTCGCTCTCGAGCTTGAACGTGGCCGTGGCGCAACAGCCTGCGGCGCGGATCAAGGTTGATATCGACCGGCAGATCGGCGAAGTCGATCCGCTCCTCTTCGGCAACTTCAGCGAGCACCTCGGCCGCATGATCTATGGCGGCATCTATGAAGAAGGCAGTTCGCTGTCTGATGCGAATGGTTATCGCAAAGACGTGATGGAGGTGGTGAAGAACCTCGGGGTTTCGATTCTGCGCTGGCCCGGCGGCAATTTTTCTTCGGGCTATAACTGGCAGGACGGAATCGGGCCAAAGGATCAGCGCCCGGTGAGACTGGACCTGGCCTGGAACGATCTGGAGAGCAACCGGTTCGGCACCGATGAGTTCCTGCGGTATTGCGAATTGATCGGGGCTGAGCCGTACGTGTGCATCAACGCAGGACTGGGAACCATCGACGACGCGCGTCACTGGGTCGAGTACTGCAACGAGCCGCGGCATACGTACTGGGCCGACCAGCGTCGCAAGAACGGGCGCGAAGAACCTTACAAGGTGAAGTACTGGGCCCTGGGTAACGAGATCGATGGGCCCTGGCAGATGGGAAACAAGAGCGCTGAAGAATATGCGAAGTGGGCGCTGGAAGCAGCCAAGGCCATGCGCCAGACGGATCGCAATATCAAACTGGTCGCCAGCGGCTCAAGCAATTACGGCGCTGACTGGATTGCGTGGAACCGGACTGTGCTGCAAACGCTGCGGAACCAGGCGGACTACATCGCGCTGCATACTTACATCAACAACCGCGACAACGATCTCGAACGATTTCTCGCCTGGTCGCAGACGATTGACTACTACATCGACGTCACCGAAGGGTTGATTCGCCAGGTGCGGACCGGCCCCAACCCGCGTCCTATCTACATTGCCTACGACGAATGGAATGTCTGGTATCGCACCGGGAACCGGGAGAAGCTCGAAGAGGTTTACAACTTCGAAGATGCTTTGGCCATGGGCATGTTCTTCAACTCGTTTTTCCGGCATGCGAACATTGTGAAGATGGCCAACCTGGCGCAGATGGTTAATGTGATCGCGCCGATTATGACCAACAAGCAGGGACTTTTTCTGCAGCCGATTTATTTCCCGATACTCGAGTACGGAAAACAGCGCGGCAATGCCTCATTGGATGTTTGGGTGGCCGCGCCGACTTATCAGGTGCCGAACCGGCCGCCGTTGCGTTACCTCGACGTGTCGGCCAGTTACAACCAGAAGGAACGCACCGTCTATGTGAATGTGCTGAATCGGAGCAAGGACAAAGACTTATCCACGCGCCTCGAAAACCAGGAAGGGCCGATCGACAATCAGATCGGAGTTTGGGAGATGAACAACCCTGACCTCAAGGCGACGCACACGTTTGGCGACGACAAGAAAGTCAGACCCGTCACCCGGACGATCGATGCGACCGTGCAGAACAATTCATTTACCTACACGTTTCCGGCGCACTCGCTGACCATATTGAAACTGAAATTGAAGTGAGGCGCGTGGCGGGAGCCCCTCACTTTGGCGGGGCATGACTCACCTAAAGCAGCCCGCAGGGCTGCGAGAAAGTGGCCGGTGGTCCAAGCGCAGCGAAGACCACCGGAAATTCAACGAGCGAGAGCACCCTGAAAGGGTGCAAGAAGTCCGGCATCCTTCCAGGGTGCAAAGCCCAACGACCTGCCATCGGTGATTTTGGCTCTGCGACCACCGGAAAAAACAAACGATAAGCTTGTAGTACGCTGAAAGCGTGCCGGAAATCTGGCAACCTTCCAGGGTGCAGACTACAACGTCCTGTTACCGGTGGTCTTCGCGGCGCTGCGACCACCGGCTACTTTCTCGCAAACCTTCGGGCTGCCAGCCGGGTGAGTCGCATAAAATGAATTCCCTCTCAAGAAGAGATGGTAAGACCTTTTACGCCCGCACTACTACGATGCCTTTCGATGTGAATGGGGCGATCGCGTCATCGTTTGTGGACTTATCTGTGATCAGCTTGTCCAGGTCGTCAACCGGTGAGATGAGCGAGCGGCCAACGGCGCCGATTTTGCGATGGTCTGCCAGCACGATCTTCTGCTGGGCTTGTCGCATCATGGCGCGGTGGATCGCGGCCTGGTCCGAATAGTTCGTAGTCAGCCCGTGTTCGGCATGAGCGCCGTCAACCCCGACAAAGGCTTTGTCAAAAAAAGTCTGGCTGACGTTCTGTTGCGCGACATCGCCGACCAAAGCAAACCAGTCGCCGCTGAGACGGCCGCCGGTCATCGAGACTTTGATCTCCGGCAGATGGCTGAGCTCCATCGCGATATTCACGGCGTTGGTGACAATCGTTATCCCTTTGCGATGGCGAATTGATCGCGCTAACTGGGTAGTAGTCGTGCCGGCGCCGATGGCCACCGTCTCGCCATCCGAGATAAGGCTGGCGGCCGTCAGGCCGATGCGCCTTTTCTCAGCCGCACATCTTTGCTCCTGTTCCTGAAATGAAGAGAGGTTTCGGAAAGGTTCATAGAGCATTGGCGTCACCGGGTTGGCGCCGCCGTGAGTGCGTCGTAATAGGCCCTGACGTTCCAGTTCGCTCAGGTCGCGGCGAATCGTCGCGGCCGACACCTTGAAATCCTTCGCCAAACTATCGACCGAGACTTCGCCGAGACGCAGCAGTTCCTGAAGAATCTGTTCCCAGCGGCTGGCCGCCGCAGAAGTATCGCTAATCATCAGAGGTGGCCCGTACTATTGCACAATCCACCGGGAAATTGAAAATTCCAGATTCCAAATTCCAGAGTCCGATGTCCGGCGTCTGACGTCCGATGTCCGGCGTCTGGCCTCTGGCGTCAGTAATGCTGCGCATAAACAGACCTTGAACTTTGTACTCTGGACCTTGGACTCTGTACTCTGTGGACCTTGAACTTCTTTTCCCCAATTCCTATTTAGGGTTGGCCGTCATCGATGAACGGTGGCCCGTGGTTGTCGCCCAGTAATCAATCCAGCGCTCGCGAATGCCGTTGGCCCGCTCGATCAGTTCGCGGCTGGGTTTGGCGCCCTGCTCGACGATCACCACGATGCCGGTATTGAATCGCTTCTGCGAATGTTCCACGTCGGGCAGTCGTGGCCCTTCCGCCGCGATTACATCCTGAATGCTGATCTTCGTGCGCTCAGCCTTAAAGATGGGGCGCCCGTCTTTGTCCTTCCCGGCAGCCACCAGATTCCGCAGGATGAAGAAATCGGGCACTTCTTCCGGAGCGGCCAACCCCATGAGATAGAGATCAAGGTAAGACCATCCCGTCGCCGGCACATAGTAGTCGTCATCAAGCTGGGTGAACGTGCCGTCGAGATTGTCCTGCCAAACTCCGCCTCCCATCGCCGATGCTTCAGTCGGGCGCTGGTAGGGGAAGGGAACGGGCGCCTGTAATCCTCTGGCCCAGTGGGTCGGACCGAGCACGATCGTTTCGCCATTCACTTTGGCCGAGACAAACGCCGCCCAGCGATGGCCCATCTCATGCCCAATCTGCGACATGGCGTAGTCGTAGGGTGGGATCTTGCCGTCCGTTGATCGTCGCGCAAGTTGATGCATATAAAACCCCACATTGTGATTGTTAGTGTCGGTCGTGCGGTCGGGCGGGTACTCCTGCATCTGATTTGAGCCGGCATAGACTGGCTGAATGAACTGCCACTGAAAGCGCCCGGCGCTGCAATAGCTGTCCAGCCCTCTCTGCGTCTGGCCGATACCGGTGACTGCATTGCCCGGCGGGTCGCTGCCCAGAGGGCCGTTGCTGGGAGTTCCGGCTTCCTGATTGTCCACTCTGAAGTCGGAGTAGTAGGCGAGAAAATCGAATTTGTCTCCCAGGGTTTTAATCACCGTGCAGGTGAGATCCCGCGGGTTCGGCAAAGTGAGGTAGTGGAAAGATTCGTAGATGATTGGGAACGGACCGTCCTGCCGCTTGACTGTTGACAGATCAACTTCGGCGCTGTGAATACCGGACAGGGTCACCGGTTCTTGTTGCAGTTGATCAACTGAGGCGGCGGGATTGCCGCCGATGACCTCAGCCGAGACTGCGACCTGGTCTCCCGAATTGAAGCCGGGCGGCAAAGTTCCCTGCATGGAGATGGTGTTGCCGCTGGTCCTGGCATTCGGAAAAACGCCCGGTCCGGAGGCCGCATATCGCGAACCGCGGCCTGGTCCGCCACCACCCGCACGACCGAAGGCGCCCACTCCACGAATAGTCCAGACCGCTTCAATACGCTTATCTGGATTTGACGGCTGGCCATGGAACCTAACGCTATAAGCAATGCCGGCCAGTTTGGGATCGCCTTCCGCCAGCACGGGACCGCGAGTCTCGAAGGTCACTTTCAGAAAGAGACCGTCAACTACTGAAACTTTGAGTTCCTTGAGATCGAGGTGTGGCTCAAGCTGCGGATCTTCCCCATCACCGATTGTGCCCAACACGTTTTCAGCGCCGCTTGTAACCGTCGGATAAAGTCCGACAATCGCGTCCCTGGCCGCCAGCTGATCGTAGGACATGTCAATAGTCCCATCCTTTCGCAGGACCACCTGAAAGCGATTAACGGTTGGGGTCCAGGTGAAGTCCTGAATCCCGCCGTAGGGTTCAGTAATGTCCCAGGTGATGACGGCGCGATCGGCCAGCTCTTTCAAGTAGCGTTTGCCCGACATGCGCGGCTTAAAGAAGACGCAGATGGCCGGGACGGTGTTGATGAGCGTGTGTGCGGCTTCCTGCAATTGATCGAAGCGCCCAATTGAGACGCCGCCAAAATTCGCCGGACCGGGATTCGGGCTGTTCGGGCCGCCGAAACGGATTGATCCAGTCAGGCCGACAGAGAGTGAGTCCCAGCTCTTGCCGGAATAAGGAAAAGTAAAGTTCCGCAAGGTCACCTGCGGGTTGGTTAACTCAGCGCCAAAGTCCGCGTCCCATTGCAGCGTCAGATTCTCGGCGCGATACCCTGTCCCGTCCGGCGTAAAGCGTAGAGTGCGCCGGGTGAGATCAAACATATTCGCATGGCCGAGCGTGCCTTGATTCAGAGTCATCACGATGAGATTGCCCTGCGTCGTTACGGTGCCGATCGGGTGGCCCGGTTCCTGCCGCGCCTGGCCGAAGCTCAGGGGGCTGAGCGCGAGATTGCCAATGACACTCAAGACCAACGCGATCAATGATCCACGCTTGAGGGAAGACCAGATCATGCTCTTCATATCGTCTCCTTTACGCCGCACGCGGCTTTTAGCGGGCGACAAAGCCATTCATCCGGATGAGCCGGGATACAAAAAATCAGATTTGTTTTTCCAAAAATGGGATTGTCGATCCCACAAACGACCAGTCATTATTGCCGCGAGCACTCTGCTCCTCAAGCCGTGGCCGGCGGCTGGACTTTCGCGAGCAGAAAAACCTGAGAGATCCTGAAACTTTCGCTTTTCCAGCTCTTTCATGGCAACTCTGAAGACTTGCTGGCACGTGGGTTGAATAAGGCGGCGGCGGAAAAGTACATCTCGCTGGCATTATGGATATCAAGCGACCCTCCAAGTCGAAAGTTAAGAAGCGAGTTCGCAATGGCGTGCTGATTGTCGTCGGCCTGATCGCTATTGGTGGCATTACCTATGGCCTGAGCAAGATGAAGCCGGCGGCGCCGACGCTCGATCGGTCCACCGCGGTGATTGGCACGGTGAAGCGCGGCGAGATGGTGCGCGACGTTAAAGGCAACGGCACTCTCGTTCCCCAGGTGACGCGTTGGATTCCGGCGCCGGCCGACGGCCGCGTCGAGAAGATCATGGTGCAGGCGGGCATCGAAGTCAGCGCCGGCACAGTGATCGTCGAACTTTCAAATCCGCAGATGGAACAGCAGGCCATGGATGCCGAGTTTCAGGTCAAGACTGCCGAGGCTGACGCCGAGAATCTCAAGGTAAAGCTCGAAAGCGACGGCATGACACAGCAGGCGCAGATTGCCTCGATCAATGCGGAATACAGCCAGGCAAAGTTGCAGCTGGATACCGATGAGTCGCTGGCCAAGCAAGGCCTGGTGGCGGATTTACCTCTGAAGATTTCGCGCGTCCGAGTGCAGGATATGGCGAACCGCCTCAAGGTCGAGCAACAACGGTTGTCCGTGACGGCGAAATCGAATCAGGCGCAGATCAAAGCGCAGCAGACACGTGTCGAACAGCTGCGCGCCCTGGCAAAGTTAAAGAAAGATCAGGTGGATGCCTTGAAAGTTCGGGCGGGGACCAGTGGCGTGTTGCAGCAGGTCTCGGTGCAGGAAGGGCAGCAGGTAACTCCCGGAGTCAACATCGCCCGCATTGCCGATCCCGCGTCACTCAAGGCCGAATTGAAGGTTGCCGAAACCCAAATCACTGACGTGAAAGAGAACCAGTTGGCGATCATCGACACGCGCAATGGCTTGATTCACGGCCGGGTGTCCCGGATCGATCCTGCGGCCCGCGAAGGGACCTTCACGGTCGACGTTACTTTCACGGAAGCGTTGCCCGGCAGCGCCCGGCCTGACCTGAGCGTCGATGGCACGATCGAGCTCGAACGGCTGCGCAACGTGCTTTACGTTGACCGGCCGGCATTTGGCCAGGCGCATCAGACCGTGGGGATGTTTAAGGTGTCGCCTGACGGTCAGGAGGCGGCGCAAACTACGGTCAAGCTGGGTCGCGCCTCTGTGAGTATGGTCGAGATCGTCGATGGTTTGCATGAGGGCGATCAGGTAATCATTTCCGATACCTCGAGCGTGGACAAATACAAACAGATCCGTCTGCGTTAGCGGTCCGCACGCCTCCGGCGTGTTAACAAACCGGCACGCGGGAGGCGTGCATACCTCGAAGGAGAAATCAATGAGTTCAACCGAGCCCCTTATTCACCTTTCTGATGTGAAGAAGGTCTTCTACACGGACGAAGTCGAGACCCACGCGTTGTCCGGGATTCATCTCGACATCAAGAAAGGTGAATATCTCTCGATCGCCGGGCCATCCGGCTGTGGCAAGTCGACGCTGTTGTCGATCCTGGGGTTGCTCGATACGCCGACGGAAGGCGAATACGTGCTCAACACGCAGCCGGTCGAGAATCTTTCGCTGTCGCAGCGCGCGCGCATCCGCAATCGGGAAGTCGGATTCATCTTTCAAAGTTTCAATCTGATCGGCGACTTGACGGTCTATGAGAACGTCGAACTGCCGCTGACTTATCGCGGCATGAATTCCGGTGACCGCAAGAAGCGCGTCACTGACGCGCTCGAGCGCGTGGGCATGGGCCATCGCGCGAAGCATTTGCCCAGCCAACTCTCCGGCGGTCAACAGCAACGCGTGGCCGTGGCCCGCGCGGTTGCCGGCGAGCCCAGCATCCTGTTGGCTGACGAACCCACGGGGAATCTGGATTCGACCAACGGCGAAGCGGTCATGGAGCTCTTGCGCGAATTGCATCGCGGCGGCGCCACCATCTGCATGGTGACGCACGACCCGCGGTACGCGCAGCACGCCGATCGCATCGTGCATCTGTTTGACGGTTTGATTGTCGAGGAAGAGACCGGCGCCAACCGCCGCCAGCTTGAAGAAGCCAAACAAGAACTGAGAGAAAGCGGTTTCGTCGAAGTTCAATGACCGCCATCCAGAGACGAAGTCAAATGATCAGTCTGCGCAATCTCGAAAAATCTTTTCCGCAGGGCCTGACCAAAAGCTATGTCCTGCGACGCATCGATCTGGATATCAAGCCCGGAGAGTTCGTCTCGATCATGGGCCCCTCCGGCGCCGGGAAGTCAACGCTGCTGCACATTCTGGGGATGCACGACCAGTCCTGGAGCGGCGAATACCAGTTCGACGACGTGGCTGTGCACGCGCTGAAGCCGAAGCAGCGCGCGGATTTACGGAATCGCAACATCGGGTTCGTCTTTCAGAGTTATCACTTACTCGACGATCAAACCGTATTCGAGAATCTCGAGTTGCCGTTGTCTTATCGCGACGTCAGCCGGAAAGATCGGCAATCGATCGTCTGTGACACGCTCGATAAATTCCAAATCGTCGGCAAGAAAGACTTGTATCCAACCCAGTTGTCCGGCGGGCAGCAACAACTGGTCGGCATCGCCCGCGCAGTGGTGGCGAAACCCAGATTAATTCTGGCCGACGAACCGACCGGTAATCTCCATTCGGCGCAAGGCAAGGAAATCATGGGACTCTTCAAGCGCCTGAATGAAGAGGGCACGACCATAGTGCAGGTCACGCACTCCGAAGCGAACGCCGCTTACGGCAATCGGATTGTGCGTCTGGAAGATGGTTGGATCGTTAACTGATATCTCAAGTCCGTCGCAGTCGCGCTAATCCCCAGTGGCGCAAATCGTTCACCGGGCGCGGAATGCCAAACGCGCTCCAGGTGATCGTGTAGCCGAATTGAGCAGACTCATTCGCGTTCGGGACCCGGAGAAGCAGCGCCGGAGTGCTCACCGAATCTGCGTTTGATCGGGTCGCCGCGGTACGCGTGCTGACACTGCTCGAATGGAAAGGAAGACTGACATGGGCTCTCTCTTCAGTGATGTTCGCTACGCCATCAGAAACCTGATCAAGCGTCCTGGCTTCACCGCGGTGGCCGTGCTCACCCTCGCCCTGGGCATCGGCGCCAACACCGCCATCTTCAGCGCCATAAACGCCCTCTTGCTCAAGCCGCTGCCCATCGCCAAACAGGATCGGGTGGCCGCCATCTGGGAAAGGAATCCGAGTCGCGGCGTGGAGCACAACGAAGTGGCGTTCGCGAATTATCTCAACTGGCACGCGCAGAACCACTCATTTGATCAATTGGCCCTGGAACGTTGGTGGAGCACCAATCTCACCGGCGGGGACCTGCCTGAGCGGATTCAGGGTTTCCTCGTGACCACAAACTTCTTTGATGTGGTGGGCGTCAAACCGGCCCAGGGCCGCAATTTCCTCGAGGACGAGAACCAGCCGGGCAAGGATGCGGTTGCCATCATCGCTTACAGTTTGTGGCAACGCCGGTTTGGATCGGATCCGGCGATTGTAAATAAAACGATTACCACCAACGGAACTGCGCGCACCGTGGTGGGCGTGTTGCCGGAAGGGTTCAACTACCCGAAGGGAGCCGAGATTTATTCGCCGATCGCCATGAGTCCCGAGCTCGTGCAGAGCCTCCGCGATCACAGCTATTACGTAATCGGGCGATTGAAAGACGGCGTCACGATCGCAAACGCTCAAGCCGATATCGACACCATTGCCGCCAGACTCGCGACGCAGTATCCGGACACAAATGTCGGAGCCGGGGCTATGGTTTACCCGATTGTGGCTGATACCACGCGCTCCTATTCAGCGGCGATGTGGATCATGATGGCCGCCGTCGGCTTCGTGCTGCTCATCGCCTGCGCCAATGTCGCCAATCTAATGTTGGCGCGGGCGGGCGGGCGCCAAAAAGAGATTGCCCTGCGGGCGGCGCTCGGCGCGAGTCGCTGGCGCATCGTCCGCCAGTTATTGGTTGAGTGCGTCGTCATTGCTCTAATCGGCGGGGCTGCGGGTGTGGTCATTGCTTTTTGGGGGATTGATTTACTGCGCGCCGCTAATCCCGGAGACGCCGCCCGGTTTGCCGATGGTTGGAAAAATCTCGGAATCAATTACCAGGTGCTGGCTTTCACGCTTGGCCTCTCATTGTTAAGCGGGTTTTTGTTTGGATTGGCGCCGGCCTGGCAGGTTTCAAAGCCGAACGTCAACGATGCCTTGAAAGATGGCGGCCGCCAGGCCAGCGGCGGCTCACACCGCCTGCGAGGCTTGCTCGTTGTTTCCGAGATTGCTCTCTCTCTGATGTTGCTCATCGGGGCCGGATTGCTAATCCGCAGTTTCGCCGCGCTGCTCAAATCCGATCCTGGTTTCAATCCCGACAGCCTCCTGACCACCAATCTCAACCTCCCGATGGCGAAGTACAAAGATGAACCTCAGCGTGCCGCGTTCTACGCTGCGCTGGTCCAACGCGTAAAGACTTTGCCGGGTGTGCAATCAGCTGCGGCAGTTAATTACATCCCGTTGGGAGGCGCCAACAGTTCTGATGCCTTTCTGGTCGAAGGCGCGCCTGAGCCGCCGCACGGGCAAGAGAACATGGGACGCTATCGCGTCTGTACGCCGGACTATTTTCAAACCATGGGAATCTCGATTCTCAAAGGCCGTGGCTTTACCGATCAGGACCAGGCGGGATCGCTGCCGGTCGTCATCGTCAACGAAACGCTGGCGCGCAGGTTCTGGCCCGCGGACGATGCAATCGGAAAGCGCATCAGGTTTTACGGGCCTTTGGAGCAAGCGCCGTGGATGCAGATTGTCGGCGTCGTGCAGGACGTAAAACATGAGTTGAACTCTCCGGTAGTTCCTGAATACTACCTGCCCCATGCCCAGGACAGTTGGAATGCCATGGTCCTGGTCACCCGCACCAGCATCGATCCGAGTTCGCTCGCTACTCAAATCAGGCAACAAGTCCTGGCGCTGGACAAAGATCAGCCGGTCTTTGATGTGAAGACGATGCAGGAAGTGCGGGCCATCTCGGTCTCAATCTATTCCATTGGTTCCATAACCATGACCATCTTCGGAATGTTAGCGCTCTTGTTGGCGGCGGTTGGAATTTACGGCGTGATGGCTTTTGCCGTCAGCCAGCGGACCAGGGAGATTGGAATCCGCATGGCCCTCGGGGCGCGAGCGCTCGATGTTTTGAAGTTGGTGCTGCGAAACGGCATGTGGCTGGCTGGGATGGGTGCGGCGATTGGCATCGTCGGGGCTTTCGCGATTACCCGATTTATGTCGAGCCTGCTGTTCGGCGTCTCGCCCACGGATCAATTCACTTTCGCCCTGGTGACCGCAGGGCTGCTCCTGGTGGCGCTGATCGCCTGTTACCTGCCGGCCCGGCGCGCCACGAAAGTCGATCCGCTGGTGGCGCTGAGATACGAATAGAAAAACTGGATGAAGAAATGGAATCATTAATCAAAGACATCCGCTATGGTTTTCGCAATCTGATGAAGCGCCCCGGCTTTACGGCTGTGGCGATCATCACGCTGGCGCTGGGGATTGGCGCGAACACCGCGATCTTCAGTTTGATTAGCGCCGTGCTGTTGCGGCCTTTGCCGGCGGCGCACCCGGAAGAGCTGGTGGAAGTCTATGGCACCCTGCATCGGGGCGCCGACTACACCTTGCAGTCGTATCTGAATTACAAGGACTATCGCGACCGCAACAACGTTTTCTCCGGGCTGCTGACTTACCGGATGGCGGCGATGAGCATCAGCCACGATGGCCGCAACGAGCGCGTCTGGGGTTACCTGGTTTCGGGAAACTACTTCGACACGCTCGGCATTCGTCCCTTCCTCGGCCGTTATTTTGCTCCGGAAGAAGATCAGACTCGGAGTTCGCATCCGGTCGCGGTCATTACCTATGCCTGTTGGCAGAAGCGCTTCGCCTCACAGAACGTCATCGGCCAGCAACTCCGGATCAATGGCGCTCCCTTCACCATTATCGGCGTGGCCCCCCCGGGATTCAGCGGGACTGAAGTCGCTTACCTGCCCGAAGTTTGGGTGCCCAACATGATGTCCCCGCAGATCGAGCCCGGCAGCACCTGGCTCGAAGAACGCGGCGATGACAATCTCTTCGTGTTGGGACGGCTGAAGCCAGGCGTCACGCCGGCCCAGGCGGAAAGCGCGCTTGGCACTATCACGCAGCAACTAGGCAAGGAATATCCCCACGATAATGAAGGACGCGGTGTGCGTCTGCTCACGCCGGGGCTTTTCCTTCCCGACATTCGCGCCTCGGTGATCGGTTTCAGCGGCGTGCTGATGGGAGTCGTCACCCTGGTGCTGCTGCTGGCCTGCGTAAATCTCGCGAACCTGTTGCTCGCCCGGGCCACGGAGCGCCGCAAGGAACTGGCGATTCGGCTGGCAATGGGCGCGAGCCGCGCGCGCATCGTGCGCCAATTGATTACCGAAGCGGTCATGCTCTCGCTCGCCGGCGGTGTTGCCGGTTTGCTCCTGGCCGCCTGGATCAACGCGTTGGTGGCGGCGATGAAGTTCCCCTCTGATGTGCCTCTGGTAATCGATCTGCGGGTCGATTGGCGGGTGCTCGCGTTTGCTTTCGGCGCCTCGCTGGTTACCGGAATCGCGTTTGGAATTCTGCCTGCGCTCCAGGCTTCGCGACCGGCTCTGGTCCCGGCGCTCAAAGATGAAAAATCACTGGGCGGGTTTCGTCGCTCGCGGCTGCGGAACGCTTTAGTGATAGCCCAGGTGGCGACATCTTTGGTGCTGCTGGTCTGTGCCGGACTCGTCGTGCGCAGTCTTCAGGTGGCCCAAAAGACCCGGCCCGGTTTTACGCCGGAAAATGCGGTGACGCTTTCGTTCGATCTCGGACTACAGGGCTATCCGGAAGAGAAGGGCCGCACGTTTCAGAAGGACATTCTGCGCAGGGCTGAGGCCTTGCCCGGCATTCGTTCGGTGGCGCTGGTCCAGGTCGTGCCGCTTTCACTCGATTACAGCTACAGCTCGATTTATGTGGAAGGCCAGGAGGAGCGGAGTTCCTCGAATCTTCCGCAGGCAGTGCCGAATGAGATCAGCCCAAATTACTTCCGCGCGATGGAAATTCCTTTGCGCGGCCGGGACTTTACCGAGCGGGATGACAAGGACGAGTCGCGGGTCGCGATTGTGAACGAAACTTTTGCGCGGCGCTTCTTTCCCGGCCGCGAGGCGATCGGCGGCCGCTTTAATTTCAGCGGCCCGGATAAACCTTTCTGGGAAATCATCGGGGTGGCCGCCGACGGCAAATACAACACCCTGGGTGAAGCTTCGCAGCCTGCCTACTATCGTCCTCTATGGCGTGACTACAACACCAGCGCATCTTTGGTGGCGCGGACCACGGGCGATCCGAAAGCGGCGATTGCAGCTTTGCGCAACGAGCTCCTGGCCCTTGATCCAACTTTGCCGACCTACAACGTCAGGACTTTGTCCGAGCACCTCGATCTGCCGCTGTTCCCCTATCGGATGGCCGCGGTCGTGCTGGGCAGCTTCGGCTTACTGGCCGTGGTGCTGGCCGCCATCGGCATCTACGGCGTGATGTCCTACGTGGTGGCGGGCCGCACGCGCGAAGTTGGGGTGCGGGTCGCGCTCGGCGCCGCTCGCGCCGACGTGCTGCTGCTGATCCTGAAGCAGGGAATGTCACTGGCGCTGATTGGTCTGGCCGCAGGTCTGCTGGTCGGATTCGGCGCTGCGCGCTTGATGGTAAAGCTCTTGTTCGGTGTCAACCCAGCTGATCCCATCACGTTCGGGGGCGTTCTTGTGTTGTTGGGTTTAGTGGCCGCGCTGGCCTGTTACCTTCCGGCCCGGCGGGCGACCAAAGTCGATCCGCTGGTGGCGCTGAGGTACGAGTGAGGAAGGCGATGCAGAGTCTGATTCAAGATTTGCGTTATGCCATCCGCAGCCTGATCAAGCAGCCGGGCTTCAGCTTGATCGCGGTGTTGACGCTGGCGCTTGGCATCGGTGCGAACACGGCAATCTTCAGTCTCATCGATGCGGTGTTACTGAAGATGTTGCCGGTCGATCGCCCCGAGCAACTCTACTTCATTCAAAACGTAGGACCCCTAAGGCCAAGTGGCGGCGCTCCGCCTTATCCATGCTTTGAACGATTCCGGGATCAGAACCAGTCGTTCACCGGGCTGGCGGCTTTCACCACCCGTGATCTGCGAGTCCGAATTGACGGTGAGCGAGAACAGGTCTCAGGCCAGCTCGTATCCGGAAATTACTTTTCGCTCTTAGGTGTCAATTCGGCCCTGGGAAGGATGCTCACTCCGCTGGATGACTCGGTGCCGGGAAAAGGCGGACCCGAGGGCTTCGCCGCGGTCATTAGTTACAACTATTGGACGAAGCGCTTTGGACGCAGCCCCGCCGTCCTCGGCAAAGTGGTCCAGATCGGTAACGACCCCGTCACGATTGTCGGGGTGACCCAGCCGGAATTCTTTGGACTGCTTCCGGGCACGGAGGTCGACATTTCCCTGCCGGTCATGTTTCAAGGCGCCGGGGCGCTGGCTGAGAAAAGTTCCTGGTGGTTCAAAGCGGTGGGCCGGCTCAGGCCCGGAGTATCAGTGGCGATGGCACAAGCCGATCTGAATACGATCTTTCAACCTTTCATCAACGAGACAGACGTGTCGCCTGAGTCGCGGCGCGATTACTTTTCGCGCATTGAACTGACTTCGGCGAGCAAAGGGCTGGATACATTGCGGGGCCAATTCTCCAAGCCGCTGCAAGCGCTGATGTTCATCGTCGCCCTGGTGCTGATCATCGCTTGCGGCAACGTAGCCAACCTGATGTTGGTGCGCGGCTCCGAGCGCCGCAAGGAGTTCGCGATCCGGCTGGCCCTGGGAGCGGGCCGCGCCCGGCTCATCCGGCAGATGTTGACTGAAAGCCTTTTGCTGGTTTGCCTGGGAGGACTGCTGGGACTGGCGTTCGCAGTCTGGGGCGGACAATTTCTGACGAGCTTCTTTGTCAATGGGGACGAACGGCTCTCGCTCAATCTGTCGCTCGATTATCCGGTGCTGTTCTTTACCACCGTTATTTCATTGCTTGCGGGTTTGATCTTTGGTCTCGCGCCGGCGTTCCGAGCGACGCGCATCGATCCCTCTCCATCACTTAAAGACAGCGCCGGCTCAATCACTCCGGCGCGGTCACGTTTGGGCAAATCGCTGGTGGCCGCACAGGTGGCCCTGTCGATGATCCTGCTCGTCGCCGCCGGCCTGTTTCTGCGCACGCTGCACAACCTGAAGAACGTGGACGCCGGGTTCCGGGGCGCTGGGGTGCTGACGATGCGCGTTAATCCGGCGCTGACTTCCAGTGATCAACTGCCGCAGCTGGCGAATCTGTGGAATCAGATTCTGGCGCGCGTCGAACATCTGCCGGGAGTGCGATCGGCCAGCCTCTCCACCCTGACGCCGCTCGACGGGAATGACCGCGCCGTGCGAGTCGAAGTGCCCGGCTTCACGCCAAACGGAGATGAGGACAAGGACATTCGGCTGAATCAGATCTCACCCCGTTACTTTCAGACTTTCGGCATACCAGTATTACAAGGCCGGGAGTTTGCCGACAGCGATAACGGAAACGCGCTCAAAGTCGCCATCCTTAACGAGGCGGCCGCGCGGTTCTATTTCGGCGGTCGCAGCCCCATCGGCGGACTGCTGGATTTTAATCGCGGGCCCCAGCCACGCGTGCAGTATCAGGTAGTGGGCGTCGTCAAAGATTCTCGTTACCTCAACCTGCGCGAGCCTGACTCGCGGCTGGTTTATATTCCCCGCCTGCAAGCGCTCGACCAGTTGGGTCAATTGCGGCTGGCTGTGCGCAGTGAAGGCCGGCCTGATGACCTGGTTAACAGTATTCATAATGAACTCCGGGCCACCGGCTCAGACATTCTGGTCACCAATATCATTACCGTCGACGAGCAGATCAACCAATCGCTTTCTCAGGAGCGCCTGGTGTCGACACTCTCGGCTTTCTTCGGCTTACTCGCGCTGTTGCTCGCCAGCGTCGGACTGAACGGCGTGATGGCTTACAACGTGACGCGACGCACCCGCGAAGTCGGCATCCGGTTGGCGTTGGGAGCCCCGCGGGGAAATGTCCTGAAGATGGTGCTGAAGGAGACGTTGTTGCCGGTCATTACCGGAGTCGTTATTGGCCTGGCTGCGGCGTTCGCTACCACGCGTTTTGTTTCAAGTCTGCTGTTCGGACTTACGCCGAACGATCCGCTGACGGTTGCCTGGGCGGCGTTGCTGCTGATCGGTGTCGCTGCGCTGGCGGGTTACCTCCCGGCGCGGCGGGCAACCAAAGTCGATCCGCTGGGGGCGCTCAGATACGAGTGAGGGAGCGGAGGTAAATCTAGTGCAGTCACTTTGGCAGGATTTGTGTTACGGGGCCCGGATGCTCCGCAAGCAGAAAGGGTTCACGCTGGTCGCGGTTCTTTCCCTGGGGCTGGGAATCGGCGCTAACACTGCAATCTTCAGTGTGGTTGATGCGGTGTTGCTGAAGACGCTTCCGGTGGCTGAACCCGATCGATTGGTCTTGTTTGAATGGCAATCCGGTCCCTCATTTCGCATCAGCGGTATGAGCGGAACATCGTTCGTGCCTACCGCGCCGGGCACAAAAGGCGACTCGCTATTTCGCTATGACGTCTTTCAAAGGATGCAGCAGTCGCAGTCGCAGGCTTCCAATAGTCCGCTCAGCGATCTGTTTGCGTTTGCTCCCCTGCGCGAACTAACGGCCGTCATCGGTAATCAAGCCGAGCTGATTGATGGCCAGGCTGTGTCAGGCAGTTACTACGCCGGACTAAGAGTGCCGCCGAGCCTCGGGCGCGCGATCACAATTGATGATGATAGGCCCGGTGCCCTACCGGTGACGGTTCTTAGTCATCAGTTTTGGCAAAAGCGATTCGGAGCAAATCCCGCCGTGATCGGTCAGCAGATCAAACTCAACCAGACGAACTTCACGATCATTGGTGTCACTCCTCCGGCTTTCACCGGCACATCGCAAGTGGATTACCACTCAGATGTCACGGTGCCAATCGCACTTGAGCCGGTGCTGCGAGGCGAAGAAAGCACGCTGGGAACAGCGACCGAGCCCGGTGTTTGGTGGATTAATGTCATGGGACGTCTCAAGCCGGGTGCGACCTACGATCAAGCGCGTGAAAGCTTGAATCAGAGCTTTCAGACTGCGGCGTTGGAGGCGATGCCGCCACCACATAAAGCTAATGAGCCCAGGCAAATTGATCCTAAAGCCTACCCCCGCATAATTGCCGAATCCGGCAGCCGCGGCATGCTCGATCATCGGCGCGGATACGCCACCTCGATCTACGGATTATTCATTGTCGTTGGGCTGGTCTTGCTGACTGCGTGTGCCAACGTTGCCAATCTGTTACTGGCGCGGGCCGCTTTGCGGGATCGAGAAATTAATGTGCGGCTTGCTGTGGGCGCAGGAAGGTGGCGCTTGGTGCGTCAGTTGCTCACGGAAAGCATGCTGCTCGCAGTCGTCGGTGGTGCTGTCGGCGTAATTTTTGCCGTCTGGGGCAACGGTGTCCTCAAGACGTTCGCCGGCGCCGATTCGGGGCTCTTGCCGACTGATGTCGAACTGAGCCTCAATTGGCGCGTGCTGATTTTTACCGCCCTGGTGTCGCTTTTCACCGGCGTACTGTTTGGCCTGGTCCCGGCATGGCGTTCGACAAAATCGGATTTAGCCACCTCGCTAAAGCAAAACCGCCGCATAGTTGGATCAATTCCGAGATTCAGCAAAGCGTTGATCGTGGTTCAGGTAGCAGTCTCGTTTTTGCTGCTCGTAGGTGCCGGCTTGTTCATCCGCACGCTTTACAACCTGGAACATGTTGACCTCGGATTTGCTCAGAATAATTTGCTGCTGTTCCGTTTGCAGCCACAACAGGCTGGATACGCGGATGAAAGCCTAATGAAGTTTTATCAACAGCTCTTTGAACGACTGGACCACCTGCCCGGCGTGAGCGCGGCGACCTTCGGACAAGTTTCGCTCGTAGCTGCCGACAATTCGGTCAACGACATCTTACTGCCCGGCGAAACGGAAGGGACTGCCGCCGAACACGAGGTTAGTCGTCAGGTGGCGCGCGAAAATTATTTTGCTGCCATGGAGATACCCATGCTGCGCGGACGCACGTTTACCGCGCAGGACGACGAGCATGCTCCCCAAGTCGGCATCGTCAGTCAGGCCTTCGTTCGCCAGTTCTTTCCCGACGAAGAGGTCTTAGGCAAGCACATCACAATTCCCTTCGGCAATCGTGACGTGGAGATCGTCGGTGTCGTCGCCGATATCAAATATATGAGCGGGAAAAGATTAGGCCGCTCCTCTATACGCCGTGGCGCCAGGAAAAGGACGCGATTGGGACGATGCACTTTGCTCTGCGCACCAGCGGCGACCTCCCGTCGCTGACGGCGACGGTGCGCCAGGTTGTTCACGAATTGGACAGCAATCTGCCGGTTACTGAAGTCAGCTCACAAGCCGCACGCGCCGAAGAAACGTTGGGCCAGGAACGGTTGTCCGCGCGTTTGTTTGGCTTCTTCGGTGGGTTGGCGATGTTGCTGGCCGCAATTGGATTGTTCGGTGTGCTGGCTTATTCGGTTGCTCAGCGGACCAACGAGATTGGCATTCGCATGGCGCTGGGCGCCCGTTCTGCGAACGTGTTGCGTTTGGTGATCTGGCAGGGCATGAAATTGGTTTTGTTGGGTGTGACGTTGGGGGCCCTGGCGGGGTTCGTACTGATTCGTCTCTTCACCAGTCAGTATTTCGCAAACAGCATTTGGCAACAGATGGTGGACCAGCTTTACGGGGTAAAGCCAGGCGATCCGGTCACACTTTTCAGCATTAGTGCCGTCTCGGCGTTGATCGCGTTGATTGCTTGTTGGCTGCCGGCGCGCAAAGCCGCACGTGTGGATCCGCTGGTGGCCTTGAGATGCGAGTAACTGAAACTGGAGACGATCATGGGACTGCTAATGCAAAGCTGGTTTTATGATTTGAAGCATGGCCTGCGGTCACTGCTTAAGAAACCGGTTTTCTCGGCCATGGCCATAGTCTCGTTGGCGCTGGGCATTGGCGCCAATGCGGCCATCTTCAGCCTACTTGACGCAGTCCTGTTCAAGACGCTTCCAGTGCGCGAACCCAATCAACTCTTCTTTCTGGAGCCGAATGGGCCACCGCAATACAAGCGCTCCAGCAAGATTTCTCTGCCGGCGTTCGAAAGCATTCGCAAACAAAATGAAGCGCTGTCTGGCGAGTGTTTCTTTTCCTACGTGACCCGTATCAACGCCGAAATCAACGGGACGGCGGAGATGATTGATGCGCAAGCCGTCTCTGATGGTTTCTTTAAAGTCCTGGGCGTCCAGGCTTTCGCCGGACGGACCCTGGTCGAAGACGACGACAGGCCCGGCAGTGAACAGGCAGTTGCAGTTATCAGCCATGACTATTGGCAGCGCCGCTTTGGCGGCAACAGCGCCGCGCTCGGTCAGACGATCACGCTCAATCGCAGGCCAGTCACGATCGTGGGCGTGACGCCGCCGGGATTCTACGGGACGATTGTCGGCGCGGCGCCGGAAATCTATCTGCCTTCATCAGCGGCCGAACAAATGTTGCCTGAGCGAAATCGTTTCCGCTCCGGCTGGCTGCCTTTTGTGTTAGGCCGATTGAGGTCCGGCGTCAGCCGCGAACAAGCTGAATCCCGCCTGACCTTGCTGGTCCAACAATCAGATCTGAGCGAAGCCGGATCGCAAATCACCCCCCAGGAAGTTGAAAAAATTCAACGGCAGACTTTCAAGCTGGAATCTGCCAGGCAGGGATTCAATACCTTGCGGCAGCAGTTCTCCGTACCGCTGCGACTCTTGATGGTGCTGGTTGGATTAGTGCTGCTGATTGCCTGTGCGAACGTAGCCAACCTGATGCTGGCCAGGGGCGCGAGCCGGCGAAAAGAGATCGCGCTCAGATTTGCTTTAGGCGCCAGCCGCTGGCGAGTGATGCAGTCGTTGCTGATCGAGAGTCTGCTGCTGGCGTTGATGGGCGGCGCGTGCGGGTTGTTGCTCGCCGCGTGGTGCAGTGGGTTGCTGTTGTCGGTCTTCTCGAGCGGCCGCAACCCGATTACCTCCGGCGCGAACCTTTTAGTATCTGCGCCGCTTGATTGGCGAGTGGTGAGTTTTACCGCCGCCATCGCCCTGGGTTCGGTGCTGGCCTTTGGCGTGGCGCCCGCGTGGAACGCGACGCGAACTGATTTGATCAGCGGACTCAAAGTCTCAGGCGCGAGTGGAAAGGCCACCACGCTTCGCTGGGGCAATGTGCTGGTGGTCGCGCAAGTTGCGTTTTCCGTGATGCTGCTGGTCAGTGCCGCCCTGTTTATTCGCAGTCTAATCAGACTTGAAACTGAAGACCTTGGTTTCCGCCGTGACAACGTTCTAGTGTTTTCGGTGGACCCGCAATCGATCAATCTCAAGGGACATCAGATCGCCGCGCTCTATGAGCAAATGCTGGAACGCCTCGGGGCCATTCCCGGTGTCCAGTCTGTCAGTCTCTCGCGCCAGGGTCTGCTCAGCGGAAGCGGCACCCAGGGAAGTATCAAAATTCCCGGTCATTCGGCGCCGGCCGGCGAAGGTGAATACCGGGACACGGGGAACGATCTTGAATGGAACGTGCCGTCGGTATCTCAGGTAGGCCCGCGGTTTTTTGAGACGCTGGGGATGACGATTGTGCGGGGCAGGGATCTTGGCGATCAGGACAACGAGAGCGCGCCGCGGGTTGCGGTCATCAATGAAGCCTTCGCTCGATACTACTTTGGCGATGAAGATCCGATCGGCCAGTACCTCGATCGAGAAACGGAAGACGGCCGGCTTACCCAAATTGTGGGAGTGGTCAAGGATGCCAAAGGCAAGAGTGTGCGGTCTCCAGCGCCAAGGGAAATCTACATTCCGTTTCTGCAGGACCCCGGGTCGTGGCGCGAGACGACCTTTCAAGTGCGCACCGCCGGCAATCCCTTGAGTGCAACCGGCGCGGTTCGTCACGAAATTCAGACAATCAATCCGAACCTGGCGCCTTTTCGCATCCGCACCCTGGGCGCCCAGGTTGACGAGTCGCTGGGCCAGGATCGTCTGGTGACGACCCTGGCCGGTCTTTTTGGGGCGCTGGCCCTGATTCTGGCCGGCGCTGGTCTGTTCGGCGTCATGTCCTATTCAGTGAGCCAGCGGACCCGGGAGATCGGAATCCGCATGGCGCTGGGAGCCGAGCATCGTCGCGTGCTGGGCATGATTCTCAAACAGGGATTAGCGCTGACGCTCACCGGGATCGGATTGGGCCTGATTGGCGCCGTCATCGCGACAAAATATTTCGAAAGTCTGGAGACGATGTTGTATGGCGTGAGACCCCGCGATCCTTTGACCTATGGAATCGCGGCTGCAGGACTGATTTTGGTTGCCTTGCTGGCGTGCCTATTGCCGGCGCGCCGCGCCACCAAAGTCGATCCGCTGGTGGCGCTTCGGTACGAATAAGGAGGACTATGCAGAGCCTGATTCAAGATTTACGTTATGCCATCCGCAGTCTGATCAAGCGGCCGGGCTTTAGTTTGATCGCGGCGCTGACCCTGGCGCTGGGCATCGGATCGAGCACGGCGATTTTCAGCGTCGTCGATGCGGCGATGATCAAGGGGCTGCCGTACCAGGAGCCTGACCGGCTCTATCACATGTGGGAGCGCACGTCGCAGAGGGATTTCGATCAGCGCGAGTTTTCGTATCCTGATTACCAGGATTACCAGCAGAACCAGGTGGCTGACATTGCGGGCTACACCGGCGGCGGCACCATCCTGAACGGCAACGGCACTTCCGAACGCGTGTTCGCTCCGCTGGTCACCGCGAATTTCTTTTCAGTGCTCGGCGTGCAGCCGATTAAGGGCCGCACGTTTCAAACCGGAGAAGACCAGCCGGGCGGACCAAAGCTGGTGGTGCTTACCTATCCATTCTGGCAAAGCCATTTTGCCGGCCATGACGACGCCATCGGACAACAACTGAATCTGGCCGGCGAGTCATGCACGGTCATCGGCGTGCTGCCGCAGAGTTTTCAATTCGCCATGCGGGCCGCCGATATTTTCCTGCTGTACCAGCCGAACCAGAATCAATTGACCCGGCGCGGTATGCACGGCACGAATTTGATCGCCCGGCTAAAACCCGGCATCAGCGCCGCGCAGGCGCAATCAGAGCTAAGCGTCATCACCGATAACATCACCCGGCAATATAAAGAATCACACACCGGCACTACTTTGAAATTAGTTCCGTTGCAGGAGCAGGTGGTGGGGCAAGTAAGACCAATCCTGATCTTGCTGCTGGCGGCCGTCGGTTTCGTTTTGTTGATAGCCTGTGCGAATGTCGCGAGTCTCCTGCTGACGCGCGCGCTCGCCCGGCAGAAAGAAGTTGCGATTCGGGCCGCGCTCGGCGCCAGCCGCTGGCGGGTGGTGCGCCAGCTGCTCACCGAATCACTGGTGTTGGCTGTCCTGGGAGGCGTGGCCGGGTTGGTGCTGGCGTATGTGGGCGCCGGCCAGCTGGTGGCGATGCTGCCGCAAAATCAGATTACGGCGCTGCCGTTTCTGGCCCATCTTCACGTCGACACCCGCATGTTGACATTCTCATTTGGGCTTTCGGTTTTGACTGGAATCATTTTCGGATTGGCGCCGGCTATTCAAGCTTCACGACTCGAACTTACCGGAGTGTTGAAAGAGGGCGGCCGCAATGCTTCAGCCGGTTCAGGCCATCGACTGCGCACGGCGCTCGTAATTACTGAAATCGCTTTGGCCGCGGTGCTGTTGGTGGGCTCGGGATTGCTGCTAAAGAGCCTGGTCCGTTTACTGCAAACGAGTCCCGGCTTTAATCCGCAGAATATTCTCACCATGTCCGTTGTGCTGCCGGCGCAGAAATACACTGATGCGGCTACGCAGATTAATTTTCAGGATCAACTTTACGAACGCGTGTCGGCGCTTCCCGGTGTGGCTGGGGCCGGAACAATAGACAAACTGCCGCTGCAGCCCGGGAATACGACGAGCGTTTATGTGGAAGGGGAACCGGTGCCGCCGCCGGGACAGGAGCTGGAGGCGAATGTTCGCGTCATTACCGACAGTTATTTTCAAACGCTGCAAGTGCCGCTGATCGAGGGCCGGCAGCTTGATCGGAGTGATAAGCCTGACGATCCGGAGTCGGTAATCATCAGCAAGACGACCGCCGATCGTTTGTTCAAGGGACGCAGCGCGGTCGGCCGTCGCTTGAGATACAGCGGGGCCGAGGCGCCGCCGATGACGATAGTCGGCGTGGTTGCCGACGTGCAGACGACCGGTCTCGATCAGCAGTTGCGCCCGGTCATCTATTATTCATTCCGGCAAAACGCTTCCACCTTCGCAAATCTCGTGGTGAGAACGAACGCCGAACCCGCCGCGCTCGCGGCGTCAGTTCGCAACGCCGTTCAATCAGTCGAACCGCAGGCGGCCGTATTCAACGTGCAGTCGATGCCGCAGTTGATCTCAGCCACACCGGCCGCCTTGGCGCGCCGCTTTCCGGCGATGTTAATTGGCGTGTTTGCCGCGCTCGCTTTGTTGCTGGCTTCAATTGGTATTTACGGCGTCGTGTCAGACTCCGTGGCGCAACAGACTCATTACATCGGCGTCCGTTTGGCGCTGGGCGCGCGCACCGCCGACATCATGCGGCTGGTGCTGAAAGAAGGGTTGTGGCTGGCCACCATCGGCATCGGCGCCGGCGTTGCCATCGCTTTCGGTTTGATGCGTCTGATGAGTGCGCTGCTGTTCAATGTACAGGCCTATGACGTTTCGGTTTTCGGGTCCGTGACCGCTGCGCTCTTCACCGTGGTCCTGCTTGCGTGTTACCTGCCGGCGCGGCGCGCCACCAGGACCGATCCGTTGATTGCGCTTCGTTATGAATAGCGCCGGCGGCGAATCAAGAGGGAAGAATATGGCGAATGGACTAAAGCAGAAATCCGGTTTCGGTGTACGGCGCCGGCGCAGCAGTCGGGGCTTGCCGGCGGCGGCGACTTTGACGCTGGCCGGCGTCATCGGTTTGACGTCCGCAGTCTCAGCGATCAGCTACACAATGTTTAGTCCCATGCCTTATCCAATACGCGATCAAGTTTCGATGCTCGCGTTCCGGAGTGGGACCGGCGATTCCTTTTCCCTGGCTGATGATGGATCGACGGAGCGCGGCGCCTGTTGTACGGCGAGCTCTTGCGGCTGCGGACGCGGAGATAAACACAGACCGTGTCCGGACAGAGATGCAACTGCGTGAAGCCGCGGGGGTGGCGCTGCGTGAGATTCCTGTCGTCGAGCGCCATGACGGAGTATCACCGCAGACGATCGCCGGAACTGTTTGAGAGATGAATTTATGATGGCGACAACCTATCAGGACGTACGGTACGCGCTGCGCATGATGCGCAAGAACCCGGTGCTGAGCATGGTGATCATCGGCACGCTGGCCCTGGGAATAGGGGCGAATGCGGCTATGTTCTCGCTCACCGATCGCGTGCTGCTCCAGAAGCTGCCGGTAGCCAATCCGGATCAACTCGCCATAATTTCGACACTCAACCCGGGTGAAGCTGACGGCGACCAGGGCTTTTCGTATCCCATGTACCAGGACCTGCGCGATCGTAACGATGTCTTCAATGGGGTGATTGCGCGTGGGGGCGTCGAAATGAACGTCAGCTACGGGGATCAAACTGAGCGGATTGCCGCAGAGTTGGTGAGTGGAAACTTCTTCGAGGTCTTGGGCGTGAGGCCCTGGGCCGGCCGCTTGCTGACGCAGGATGACGATCGCAATCCGAGCGCACATCCGGTCGCCGTCATCAGCTACGGCTTCTGGCAAAAACGATTCGGCGGCGATCCTTCGATCATCGGAAAAACGGTTCTGGCAAATGAGCATCCCCTGACCGTCCTGGGCGTAACGCCTCCAGGTTTCTATGGCCTTTATCTCTCTGGCTCGCCGGACGTGTGGGTGCCGTTAATGATGACCCCCGTGTTCAATCCACTGCCGCCGACCCGTCTTACCAGCCGGCGTCATCAATGGCTGAGCCTGATGGCCCGCCGCAAAGAAGGAATCTCGATCGAACGCGCACAGGCGTCGCTGGCAGTGCTGTATCGCCAGATTCGCGAGGGTGAGGCAGCGCAAGCGAAAAACCCGTTGAGCGACCGCGACAAGGAGCGCTTTCTCGCGCGCCGGATTTCGCTTTCTGATGGCGGCCAGGGTTTTCAGTCTCTCCGGCAACAAATGCGCACAGCTTTACTGTTGCTGCTCGGCGCCACCGGCATCGTGCTGCTGATTCTTTGCGCCAATCTCACTAATTTGATGATGGCGCGGGCGACTGTGCGCGCGCCTGAGATGGCGGTGCGGCTTGCCCTGGGCGCCGGACGATTGCGTCTGCTGCGGCAATGGTTAACCGAAGGCTTGTTGCTTTCTTTGGCCGGAGGGTTTGCCGGCGTGTTCGTCGCGGTCTGGATCAAGGCGGGTTTGATGTTCGCGCTTCCGGGAACGGTCAACCAGAATCTCAATGAGCCATTCGGTCTGCGTTTCGCCGGCTTTGTAATCGTGGTGACCATTGTTGTCGGCCTGCTCTTCAGTCTGGCTCCGGCGATTCAAGCGGCCCGCGGCGCCTCGCTGCCGTCGCTCCACTTAGAGTCGCGCAGCTTTACCAGCGCGGCAAAACTGGTCAGTCTCCGCAGCGGCTTAATCCTGATGCAGGTGGCGCTTTCCTTGCCGCTCCTGATTGGCGCGTTGCTGCTTTTGCGCACGCTGCAAAACCTGCGGGCTGTCGATACCGGGTTCGGCAAGGACAATGTCCTTTTGGCCAGCGTGAACCCTTCACTCAATGGATATTCAGCAGAGAAGTCTCGCCTCTTCTTCAGCGAGTTGTTGGCGCGTACCCGCGCGCTGCCAGGGGTGACGGCCGCCAGCGTGGCCAGCGACTCGCCGTTGTCCGGTGGTTGGGACCGTAACACCGTCGTGGTCGAGGGTTACACGCCCAAAGAAGACGAGAAGATGGACATCGACGCCACCAACATCTCGTCTGACTATTTCAGGACCCTCGACATCCCGCTGACCAGCGGGCGCGACTTCACGGCGGAGGACACCATTGGCAGTCCGAAAGTCGTCATCATTAACGAGCTGATGGCCCGTCACTTTTTCGGCGCCGCCAATCCCATCGGCAAGCGCATCGGCCTCGAGAAGCTTCCCGATCGGACCATTGTGGGGGTGGTGAAAGACGCGAAGTACGTTGACCTGCGCCAGCCCATGCGCCGCCATTTCTACTCACCGATTATGCAGGAAGAAAACCTGTTCGGCATGGTCCTTCAGGCCAGGACCAGTGGCAGTGCCGAGTCGATATCCGCTCCGGTGCGTAATCAGGTTCAAGAGATTGATCCGCACTTGCCTTTGTACGACGTCATGACTCTGCAAGGCGAGATTGACCGGTCATTGACACCGGAGCGTCTGCTCAGCTGGCTGACAACTTCATTTGGACTGCTGGCGACGGTTTTGGTGGCGCTGGGACTCTACGGCGTGTTGACGTTCTCGGTCGCTCGCCGCACCCGCGAAATCGGCATCAGGGTAGCGCTCGGCGCCCAACGTCGCGACGTATTTCTGATGGTCATGAAGCACGGATTCTTATTGGTGCTCGCGGGCGCAATCATCGGGACCTTTGCCGCGGTCGCCTTGTCGCGCATCGTCAGCGGATTGCTGTTTGGGATCTCGCCGACCAACACCGCGGTTTTTGCCGGAGCCGGGCTGGGCTTGATCGCCATTGCCTTGCTCGCTTGCTATTTCCCGGCGCGCCGCGCGACGCGTGTCGATCCGCTGGTGGCGTTGAGATATGAGTGACTGAGGCCGATGAATCGGGAAAGGTGATCGTGGAAACATTAATCAGAGACATTCGTTTTGCATTCCGCACGTTGAGCACGCGGCCGGCTTTCACTGCCGTCGCCATTGTCACGCTGGCCCTTGGCATTGGCGCCAACACGGCCATCTTCAGCGTAATTAACGCGGTGTTGTTGCGGCCGCTCCAATATGCTGAGCCGGAGCGGCTGGTCACCTTTCGCTCGAATCAGTCGGCGCCCGATCTGGCGGACATCATCGCTTCGGCGCACACGTTCTCGAAGATCGGTGGCGAGGTGCTGGCGCCGCTGGCCTACACCGCCGGGGCCGAACCGGTACAGATCCAAATCGGACAAGTAAGCGGTGGATACTTCGAAACCCTCGGCGTAAATCCCGCCCGCGGCCGCTACATTACGGCTGACGATGACCAGAATGGTGGGCCATTTGTGGTGGTGTTGAGTCACGCATTGTGGCAGCGGCAGTTTGGCGGCGACGAAAAGATCCTGGGTAAGACCATTCCGTTGAGCGGGAATTCGTACACCGTGATTGGCGTGATGCCGCCCGGATTCAAATCGCCGCGCGAGAACAGCGAAGCGTGGACGCCGGTACATATCTCAAATCCGGTAGCGGCGAATTTTCGCGGGGTTCATTTTCTGAGAACGTACGGACGCCTCGCGCCGGGAGCGACGTTGCCGCAGGCCGGCGCTGAGATGCGCTTGATCGATGAGCAACTGGCGAAGCAATACCCGGCGGACAACAAGAACCGGAGCACTGCACTGATCGGCTTGCAACAACGAATCGTGGGCGAGTCGCGCAACGCTTTGCTGATCTTATTCGCCGCCGTCAGTCTCGTACTGCTGATTGCCTGCGCGAATTTTGCAAACCTGCTGCTGGCGCGCGGGGCTGAACGGGCCCGCGAGATTGTCATTCGCACGGCGCTGGGCGCGCGCCGCTGGCGGGTCGTGCGCCAACTTCTCACCGAGAGCATGTTGATTGCGCTGCTGGGCGGCGCCCTGGGCGTCGTCTTCGCCTGGTGGGGGACGAATCTGCTGGTCGCGCTCAAGCCGCAGAACCTGCCGCGCCTGGACGAGATTGGCGTGGACCTGCGCGTCTTTGGCTTCACCCTCGGCGTCTCACTGCTGACCGGAATGATCTTCGGATTGGTGCCGGCGTGGACTGCGTCGCGCGCTGCCGGCAGCAGCGGCTTGAAGGAAGGCAGCCGGGGCGCGAGCGCTTCGCGATCACAGCAGCGGGTTCGCAGCGCTTTCGTGATCGGCGAACTGGCGGTTGCTCTTGTCCTGCTGGTGGGCGCCGGTTTGCTGGTTAAGACATTTTGGAAGTTGCGCAACGTCGAGCCGGGATTCAGCCCCGATCATTTGTTGACCATGCGCGTCGAGTTGCCTGAGACGCGCTACCAGGAAGTCGAACCGCAGACGCGTTTTCGCGCCCAGGCGCTGGCAAGTATTAATTCATTACCGGGCGCGCAGAGCGCCATGGTGAGTGAATTGCCGCTCAGCGGCGACTCGCTCAATCACGACTTTCTGATCGAAGGGCGGCCGCCGATTGCTCCGGGCGACGAGCCCAGTCTGGAAACGCGCAGCGTCATGGGCAACTACTTTCAGGTCATGCACATTCCGCTGAAGACCGGCCGGGACTTTCAGCCACCGGATTACGATGCAAATGCGCCGCTGGTGGGAATCGCTAACGAGGAGATGGTCAGGCAATATTTCCCGAACGAGAACCCTCTGGGTAAGCGCATTCGCTGGGCGCGCAATCCGGGGGTGCAGTGGATCGAGATCGTCGGCGTGGTCGGCAACGTAAAGCACTTCGGTCTCGACCTGCCTGAACTGCCGGCGCTCTATTCGCCCTATACCCAAATCAATTCATGGAAACGTTGGATGTCTTTTGCGGTCCGCACGCAGACAGAGCCCGCGGCCATGACCCAGGCAGTCAAGGAGCAAATCTGGAAGGTCGATTCACAACTTCCCATCACCAGGGTGCAAACGATGGACGACGTCGCGGCGGCGTCGTTTGACGCGCGCCGCTTCAACATGTTTCTGCTGACGTTATTTGCCGGCCTGGCTCTGGTGCTGGCGGCGGTAGGAGTCTATGGCGTGATGTCGTTCGCCGTGACCCAGCGAACACACGAGATCGGAATTCGCATGGCCCTGGGGGCGCAAGTGGGCAACGTCATGAGTCTGGTGATGAAGAGTGGTTTCATGATCGCCATCGTCGGGGTGGTGATCGGACTTGCCGGGGCCTTCGCGTTGACGCGGTTGATGCACAGCCTGCTGTTCGGCGTTGAGCCCACAGATAGAATTACGTTCGCCGGGGTCTCAATCATCCTGCTCTTGATTGCTCTGGCTGCCTGCTACATCCCCGCACGCCGGGCGACCAAAGTCGATCCCTTGCGGGCGCTACGTTACGAATGAGGGGGTACCGATGTCGACGATTTACCAAGACCTTCGCTACGGCGCGCGCATGTTACTCAAGACGCCCGCGCTTACTTTTATTGTGATTCTGGCACTGGCGCTTGGGATTGGCGCGAACACGGCGATCTTTAGCGTGTTGAATGCCGTGGTGTTGCGGCCGCTGCCCTTTGATCATCCGGACGAGTTGCTGTTTGTCAATGAACGCAGCCCAGTGCTGGATGAAATGTCTATCTCGTATCCGAACTTCACTGACTGGCGAAATCAGAATCATGTCTTCGAGAAGATCGGCGTCTATAACCGCAACAGCTACAACCTGACCGGATACGGTGAAGCCGAACGTATTCTGACCGCGCAATGTTCGGCTGACCTGTTTCCGGCTTTGCGCGCGAGCGCCCTGGCAGGTCGCGTCTTTACCAATGACGAAGACCAGCCTGGCGGTACGCCCGTGGTCGTTCTCAGTTATGCGCTGTGGCAGCGCCGCTTCGGCGGCCAGACCGGCGTCCTCAATCAGACGCTGACGCTGAACGGAAAGGGCTACACCGTAATTGGCGTGATGCCGCCCGACTTTGCGTTTCCTGCTCGGGTGGAAATGTGGGTGCCGGTGGGCCAGCTGTCGGGAGATCCGAACTGGCAACAGCGTGGCAATCACCCCGGTCTTTATGGGGTAGCGCGACTGAAGCCCGGGGTGACGCAGGCGCAGGCGCAGGCCGACATGAACACCATCGCCACGAACCTGCAGCAGCAGTATCCCGACTCGAACACGAATAATGGCGTACGAATCCGCACGCTGATGGACGTCCTGGTGGGCGATACCGTGCGTGACACACTCTGGATTCTATTTGGGGCAGTCGCGTTCGTGCTGTTAATTGCGTGCGCGAATATTGCGAACCTGGTGCTTGCTCGCGCCACTGGACGACGGAAGGAAATGGCGATTCGTGCCGCCATGGGCGCCGGGCGTTGGCGTATCGCGCGACAGCTGCTGACCGAAAGCCTGTTGTTGTCGATCATTGGTGGCGGACTCGGATTGTTGATCGCCAGACTGACGATCAGATGGATCCTGTATGTTAGTCCGACTGCGATTCCGCGCTCGCGGGAAATAACCGTCGACTGGCGGGTGCTGGCCTTTACCTTAGGCGTTTCCGTCCTCACCGGGATTCTATTTGGATTGGTCCCTGCGCTGCAGGCTGGCCAGAGCGATGTGCACGAGACTCTGAAAGAATCCGGAAGAGGCACCTCGGCGCGTCACTGGTTGCGCAGCTCTCTGGTCGTCGTTGAAGTAGCGACTACGATGGTGCTGCTGATTGGAGGGGGCTTGATGATTCGCTGCATGTATC
>Ga0126383_10000057_pt1 | contig 52523 bp, 48 predicted proteins | sample PanSoiMetPlot_35_FD_96882 | JGI IMG/M metagenome (GOLD analysis project Ga0126383, IMG submission 96882) | Tropical forest soil microbial communities from Panama - MetaG Plot_35 | ecosystem: Environmental > Terrestrial > Soil > Tropical forest > Bulk soil | place: Panama | collected 2016-02-17 | reverse complement strand
GGACGGCGATCGTCTTGCCGGCCACCGTGCCGCCGCAGGCGGCGACGATCTTGTCGGCCATGCGGGCTTTGCGCGCCTCGTTGACCCGGACGACCGTCTCGACGATCGAGAGGTTGGCTTCGGCCTCGTCCGCGGTGCGCACGAGGGCTTGACAGTCCTTCGGAAAGCACGATCCACCAAAGCCCGGCCCGGCATGCAAAAACTTGCGGCCGATGCGGCCGTCGAGGCCGATCCCACGGGCCACGTCCTGAACATCGGCGCCGACTCTTTCACACAGATCGGCGATTTCGTTGATGAATGTGATCTTGGTCGCGAGAAATGCGTTGGCCGCGTATTTGATTAATTCGGCGGTCTCGATGTCGGTGAACAGCATCGGCGTCTCGATCAGATAGAGCGGCCGGTAGAGCTGGCGCATCACCGCGCGGGCCCGTTCGCTGTCGGCGCCGATGACCACCCGGTCGGGGCGCATGAAATCCTCGATCGCCGAGCCCTCGCGCAGAAACTCCGGGTTGGAGGCGACATCAAAGCGCGCGCTCGGGCAGACCCGGCCCAGGATCGAGGCCACCTCTCGCCCGGTGCCCACCGGGACCGTCGACTTGGTCACCACAACCGTGTAGCCGCCTGCTCGGCTCTTGGCTAAAGCGCGGCCGACCTCCTCGGCAGCGGCGAAGACATAGGACAGGTCGGCATGCCCGTCGCCGCGCCGCGACGGGGTGCCGACCGCGATGAAGACGGCATCGGCTCCCTCGATTGCTGGCGCCAGGTCGTCCGTGAATGCCAGACGACCGGCCCCGGTATTAGCCGCCGCGAGCTCGTCGAGCCCTGGCTCGTAGATCGGCATCTCACCCCGTTGCAGCCGCGCAATCTTCGCGCAATCCGTGTCGACGCAAGTCACCGAAACGCCGAACTCGGAAAAACAGGCACCCGACACAAGGCCCACATACCCTGTCCCGATTACTGCGATGCGCATCGGATCAAATTCCCGTTAAGAGTTAAAGCCGCGGCGGGCCCGCCTTGCCCTGACGGCGGCGATCAGGTCTATCGAAAGCGGTTGCCGGACGACAACGTTCTTTTCTAGCACATTCATTCCATTGAAGGCTGCGGAATCCACAACTCCGAACCCGTCGCCGTCGCGCGCATCAACGCAAGGGCAGGGCAGCGGCCAAACGTCTCATCCGCCCAAAGTCATCGCTCAGCAAACCCCGAGAGAGAGTACGCCACCATTCACAGAACAACGCATTACACGTTAACGAATTTTTTATGTTAACGTATAAGTTGCCAGTTCTCCCCAGCGTATCTGTAACGTCGCGACTCACGGTTTGAACGTCTTCGTTCGATATCCCCATTGCAGTGGCAAAGACTCTTTTGGTTGCTGCCGGTGTTTTTGGAGCAAGCAACTGCATATTGAGTTCATGGAAGGCAAATCCAAGAAAGACTATTGTTTCTGCCTCATGAACCTGCAACCGAATCGCCGAGAGCATAGCATCACCGTCTTCTAGTCTCTCCGTAAATGTTCTAATTTGATTGGCCAAATCCAAAAGATTTGCGTTGCGCAGCGCACCACCAAAAGATATGTATGACCGAGAGTCTTGCCATAGCAGACGTCCAATAACCCCATAGGGATGCAAAATCGTAATCTTTTGCATCAATTCCTGTGCGCCAGCCTCCGGGATCCCATAATAATTCTGGAGAGCATGATAGAGATAGTGCTCTATACAACGATCATAGTTAAATATTACAAAAGACACATTGTCGAACAGCCTGTCTACATCATCTTTGCGTACGTTTTCGTGAAGTAGTTGAAAAAAGCGCATATACCAAGTATCTTCTATCTTGTTATGATCAAATTTAGATATCTGGGCGGGTCGTTCATCGAAGTATAATTTGCTCTTTCTCTCAGCCTCGATGATGGCCTGGGTGATTCCAAGCTTACCGAAAAGAACGACACCGGAGTTAGAGCTATGCGCATCAATGAAGTTGTCGATAGATATCGCTTGAGGCATGGCATCCCCGAGTGCCCACGCTCCTTCCAGAAAATAGTTAGGATCTTTCCCCTGTATTTTAGCATAATCAACAATAGCCGCTGCAATCGCTCGATCTCCCGATTTTGGAGAGAACGGATCATTAAACGAGTCATATCTTATGTCCAGTAGCCGAGCAATCGTCCTTTTGAGTTCAAACCCAGTCGGTAAGTCAGCCTCTCGGCTAGCGCCGGCCCCACGATAAATAGTGTTTTCGACTTGAACACAACAATCCTCTATTTGTGCGAACTCGGGCAGCACTAGGTGGCGTAAGGAGCAGGTAAAATCAAGGTCAGTTTGTACGTGGAAAATTCTTTGCACTGCTACGATGGTGCACAACACAGCGCGTCATGGGGAAGAGGGGTTATGCCGAGCAGACTCGTGTCAGTCGGGAAGACTGATGAAAGAAATTGAGCGCGCCGCCAACGTCAGGATAGACAATCTTAGATCTGGGGGCATTACGCTGACGGTTTACTTAAAGCCCGCAAGCCGGGGTTGCCCGGAGCGAGAGGCCAACTGCGGGTGTCGGAACTGGGCCTGAAGATAGCTGCCCTTGGTCCGCGGCGCTGAGATCGCTGATGCCGGGATGGAGCTCAGGATCTCGATCGTGGTGCGAAAGGGCTCGACATGGGCGTCGACCTCCTGATCGATCTGACCGATGGCGGCGTCGATCGCATCGATACGTTGGAGGAGCGTGGGCCGGCCTGTGTCCCAGAAACGACGAAAACGCCGGCAAGCGTCGCCAGAATAGGCGGTGACGATATACCGAGGTCCATGCGCACGTACCTATTCCCGAACTGATCAAGTCATATCGCGGCCCGCCGATGGACGCGACACGCGCCGTTAGCTATTGATCCCCGGCGGCCGCGCGCTGCTCGCCCGCGCAGCCGAGCGGCTGCCACTGTTGGCGCGCGGCTACCATCGGATGTTGCGCGTCGCCCGCACATTGGCTGATTTAGAAGGTGCGCCCACCGTGGCCCGCCGCCACCTCACGGGATCGACATTCCTTGGCCGTCAGTCGGCTTTGCATGGCGCCGTCGGCAATCCAGCAATTTCTACCTAACAATCCCGCAATTGCCATAATCTTGTTGTACTGTCACCGGAGTCAGCCGCTGTCAGCGGGTTAGGGATTTTCGATGAGGGAATTAAGCGATGCCTGATCTCGACCTGATATTACAGGTGAAACAGGGGGATGCGGACGTTTCGGCGGCCGGGCAAGTCGGCCTGAGTTTGCTTATAATTCCGGAGGTTCCTACCGCGCCGCCCTCGAGGCGTGTCGACCGCGATGAAGACCGTAGCGGCTCCCTCGACCGCCGGCATGCGTTCAGTCGTAAAAGCCAGCCTTCCCGCGGCCGTATTGGCCCGTCACCAAACCCCGAGGTCTGGAGATAGGCATCTCGCCGCGCCGCAGCCGCGCAAACTTGATGCATGACGGCAAGAGCAGCGAAGCTGGCATTGGTGATCCATTGCGGTTATACTCAACCGCTGCTTGCAGAATGGTAAAGGCATGGTCGCAAAGGTGCGGACCGTGGCGTTTCATGGCGTCGAGGTCATCGAGGTCGAGACCCAGGTGACGATCGCGTCGGGGTTGCCGGCCTTTACCGTCGTCGGATTGCCGGACAAGGCCGTTGCCGAGTCGCGCGAGCGGGTGCGCGCGGCGCTCGCCTCGCTGGGGCTGGGGTTGCCGCCCCGCCGCATCACCGTCAACCTCGCGCCAGCCGACGTCCTCAAGGAGGGCAGCCATTTCGACCTGCCGATCGCCCTGGCTCTGCTGGCGGCGATGGAGGCGCTGCCGGCGGACGAGCTCGGCGGCTACACGGCGCTCGGCGAGGTCGCGCTCGACGGCTCGCTGACGAGCGTCGCCGGCGTATTGCTCGCAGCGTTGGCGGCGGCGAGCCGCGGCAGCGGAGTGATCTGCCCGGCGGAATGCGGCGGCGAGGCGGCGTGGGCCGGTGAGGTCGAGGTCATCGCGGCGCCGAGCCTTTTGGCCATCGTCAATCATTTCAAAGGCACCCAATTGCTGCCGCCACCCGAGCCGCGTCTCGCGCCGTCGCGCTCGGCCGGGCTCGATCTCGCCGATGTGAAGGGCCAGGAGAGCGCCAAGCGCGCGATCGAGATCGCCGCCGCGGGCGGGCACAACCTGCTGATGGTCGGCCCGCCGGGCGCCGGCAAGTCGATGTTGGCGGCGCGCCTTCCCGGCATCCTGCCGCCGCTCGAACCGGCCGAGGCGCTGGAGCTGGGCATGATCCAGTCGGTGGCGGGCGGGTTGCGCACCGGCGGATTGTCGCGCGAGCGGCCGTTCCGCGATCCGCACCATTCGGCCTCGCTGGCGGCGCTCGTCGGCGGCGGGCCGCGCGCGCGACCGGGGGAGATCTCGCTTGCACACCATGGCGTGCTGTTTTTGGATGAATTGGTCGAGTTCCACCGCGCCGCGCTCGAAGCGTTGCGCCAACCGCTCGAGACCGGCCGCGTCACCATCGCCCGCGCTCAAGGGCATGTTACCTACCCGGCGCGCTTTCAGCTGATCGCGGCGATGAACCCGTGCCGCTGCGGCCATTTTGCCGAACTCGCCTGCGGGCGGGCGCCGCGCTGCGCGGAGGACTACCAGGGGCGGCTGTCGGGCCCGCTACTCGACCGTATCGATCTTCACCTCGATGTCCCCGCGATGTCGCCGGCCGATCTCGCGCTGCCGCCCCCCGCCGAGGGCAGCGCGGCGGTGGCCGGCCGCGTAATGGCCGCTCGCGTCCGGCAGGCGAAACGCTATGCGGGGCTGGCCGCAGAGCGCGGGATCCGCAGCAATGCCGAAGCGGACGGGGCGCTGCTCGACGAGTTCGCAACTCCCGAGCCCGCCGGCCGCGCTCTGCTCGCCCGGGCCGCCGAGCGGCTGCGTCTCTCGGCGCGCGGCTACCATCGGGTGCTGCGGGTCGCCCGCACTCTGGCCGATCTCGAAGGCGCATCCATTGTCACCCGGCGCCATGTTGCGGAGGCGCTGAGCTATCGCCGGATGAAGGCGCTGCGGGAAGGGGAGGCGCTCCGAGCCTGATCAGTGCGATGTTGGTGCATGCGATGTTGGTGCATGCCGCTTATGCGCGATTGTGCGGAACTGAAGCCTGTTACGATCCGTTACCCTCACGACTCGGAGAGATACGGAACGTAATGAACATGGGCGGATTGGGATGATTGTGACAGGATGCAAGACGATGCAGTTGGAAAAGGAGTTGCCTTCGCCTGCGGTTCTCTGTGGTGGCGTTCCAGCATCGAAGAAGACCGAAGCGGTCGAGGAACAAATGCTCAAGTTCCTCGATGGCAGAACCCACGGGGAAGAGCTGTTGCATGCTCTTTACGATCACGTTCTCGATGAGCCGATCCCGGAACGGATGCGGGCACTGTTCCAGGCGGGATCGGCGGACTGACCTGCTGGTTCCGCCATCCCCGTCTGCTAAGGCTGATCAGGAACGAGCGGTGGCGCGCCGCCTCCGACTTCATCCCAAATCCTGATTCTGTGGGTCGGCTCGCGGATGAAGGCGAGGCTGACGACGACACCGAGCGCGGCGATCGCCATCGGATAAAGCAATCCGCTCAATGCGACGCCGGTTATCGCGGCAATCGAGGCTCCGGCAGCCGGGACCAGCCCGCCAAAGACGCCATTGCCGACGTGATAGGGAAGCGACATCGAGGTGTAGCGGATGCGCGCCGGAAACAGCTCCACGAGAAACGCCGCGATCGGCCCGTAAACCATTGTAACCAGGATGACCATATAGAAGACCAGGATCGTAAGAACGACTGGGTTGTCCTTGAAGGTGCCGAGCCAGGTAAACACCGGCCAATAGGTGACCACCGCCAGAGCGAACCCTAAGGTCATGATGTTGCGGCGGCCAATTCTGTCCGACAGCGCCGAACGCGACAAAGAATGGAGCGCCTAAGCTCAGCGCGATCATCATAATGATGTACACAGTGACGTAACTGACCTTTAGAACCGTTTGCAAATAAAAGAGCGCGTAGAACTGGCTCGTATACCAGACGACGCCTTCCGGCGCTGTGGCGCCGAACAAGGCGACCAGCATCAGACCCCAATTCCTGCCGCCGCTGAGGAAACTGTCGGCCGCAGGGTTGGTAGAGGCTTTCCCCTGCTCCTTGAGGCGGGCAAACAGCGGGGATTCCCCAAGTTTGAGCCGGATGTAACCCGACAGCACAACGAGAATTGCCGAAAGCAGGAAGGGGACGCGCCACGCCCAGTCGCCGAACGCCTGGTCGCCGAAGTACAGCCGGCAAATCAGGATGACCAGGAGCGCCAGCACGATGCCCATCGTCGCCGTGGTCTGGATCCAGCTCGTATAGAAGCCGCGTTGGCCGTCCGGAGCGTGCTCCGCGATGTAGGTCGCCGCGCCGCCGTATTCGCCGCCCAAGGCGAGTCCCTGCAGGACCCGCATTGTGACCAGCAAAATCGGCGCGAGGGCGCCGATCACGGCATAGCCCGGCAATAGGCCGACGACAAAAGTTGCCGCCCCCATCAATCCCAAGGTCAGCATGAACGTGAATTTGCGACCGATGAGATCGCCCAGATGGCCGAAGACGATTGCGCCGAACGGCCGAACGAGAAAGCCCGTCCAGAATACGAAAAGGCTCGCGATGAACGCGACCGTCGGATTCAGCTCCGGCGAGAAGAAATGCTTACTGAAAAACAGCGCGAGCACGCCGTAGAGATAAAAATCGTACCATTCGATCAAGGTGCCGACGGAGGAGGCAGCGATGATCCACGGCAAACTCAAGCCGCCCGTCGTTACGATCCGACCGGCGGTATCTGCTCGCACCGACATGACCCTCTCCCGGGCGTTTACTCCCGGCGCCTAGGTACACGCATTCAGTGGTAACTTGCAAGCTGGTCGCATGATCCCCTGCGTGCCGTTGCTCCCTCTTTCGGTGCAATCCCCGGAAGGCTATTTTTTGGTGAGCGAAAGGATCTCAGATGACAGCGCTACCCAAGCTTGCTCCCTCGCGAATGACCGTCGACGAATTCCTCGACTGGCCGGGCGACGATAGTGGGCGAAACTTCCAGCTCGTCGATGGCGAGCCGCAAGCCATGGCGCCGGCGAGCATCTCGCACGGCATCATTCAGGCCAATGTTGCCGGTCTACTTCGAAACCACCTGATCGGCAGTCGTTGTTATGTCGTAGTCGCGCCCGGCGTTATTCCTCGGGTTAGGTCCGAGGCTAATATTCGGATCCCGGATCTCGCTGTAGCCTGCGATACCGACGACCGGGGTTTGCGTGCGCTGACGGAGCCGACCCTCGTCATTGAAATACTTTCGCCCAGCAACGAGGCGGAGACGCGCGAGAGCGTCTGGGCTTACGCGACGATCCCCACGGTACGTGAGATCGTGCTGATCCGTTCCACGCGCATCGCGGCGGAGCTCCTGCGCAGACAGGATGACGGGATGTGGCCCCCGAATCCGGAATATCTCGGCGCCGGCGCCGCGGTTCAACTTGATACGATCAAATTCTCCTGCGCATTGGCCGAGTTTTACGAGGGAACTCATCTCACACGTGCCGCGGGGGGCTGATCACCCACGCGGCAGCATTCCGCCGAGGTCGCGGCCGCCGAACAGGTGGACATGGAAGTGCGGCACCTCCTGATGGGCCGCCGGTCCGGAATTGGCGAGGATGCGATAGCCGCTATCGGACACACCCTGCTCCCTCGCGATATGGCCGATGGCGCGAACCAGCGCAGTAATTTCCTCCGCCGAAGCCGTCTGCGAGAAATCGTCGAAAGAGACGTATTCGCCTTTGGGAATTACCAGGACATGGGTCGGGCTCTGCGGGCTGATATCGCGAAAGGCAAGGACGTGCGCGTCCTCATAGACCTTGTTGCAAGGGATCTCGCCGCGCAGGATGCGGGCAAAGATGTTGTTGCGGTCGTAGGCCATTGTTTGCCTCGGCTGGATGGAGTTCAGAGCTTGGCGCGAGCGCGCTTCTCGGCGATGCCGGAAGTGCCTTCACGGCGCATCAACTCGGCCGCGACATCTGTGGGAGATACGCCGGTCGCGGCCCACAGCACGAGCAGATGGTAAAGCAGATCGGCGCTCTCGCCGACCAGCGCGGCCGGGTTGTTCCCGATACCTTCGATCACCGCCTCGACCGCCTCTTCGCCGAGCTTCTGGGCGATCTTGGTACGACCGCGAGAAAACAGGCGGGCAGTGTAGGAGGTTTGCGGGTCGGCACCGCGGCGCGACTGAATGATCTGCCATAGCCGGTCGAGGGCAGGGCCCAGCTCCGCCTCGGCCATCGCTTAGAGCCGCACCGGGATGCCGCAAGCGGCGAGCCGCGCCTTGGCCTCGCGGATGCGGTAGGTCCCGAAATGAAAGATCGAGGCGGCAAGAACCGCGGTGGCGTGCCCGTCGCGGAGACCTTCGACCAGGTGGTCGAGCGTGCCGGCGCCACCCGACGCGATGACCGGCACGCGAACCGCGTCCGCCACGGCTCGCGTCAGAGGGATGTCGAACCCCGATTTGGTGCCGTCCCGGTCCATCGATGTCAACAGGATCTCGCCCGCGCCGCAATCGGCGAGCCGGCAGGCCCAGGCGATCGCGTCGATCCCGGTCGCCCGGCGCCCGCCGTGGGTAAATACCTCCCAGCGGGCGGGGGCTATGGCTTTGGCGTCGATTGCCGCGACAATGCATTGGCTGCCGAACTTTTGGGCCGCTTCGCGCACGAATTCGGGGCGCGCGACGGCGGCGGTGTTGATCGACACCTTGTCGGCCCCGGCCAGCAGCAGTCGGCGGACATCCTCGACTGTACGGATGCCGCCGCCGACGGTCAGCGGCATGAAACATTCCTCGGCAGTCCGGCGGACCACGTCATAGAGGGTGTCGCGGTCCTCGGCGCTCGCCGTGATGTCGAGAAAGCACAATTCGTCCGCGCCCTCGCGGTCATAGACCCGCGCCTGCGCCGCCGGGTCGCCGGCGTCGACGAGATCGACGAAATTGACGCCCTTAACGACCCGGCCGTCCTTGACGTCGAGGCAGGGGATGATCCGCATCTTCAGCACGGGTTCGGCCCTCCGGCCAGTCGCAACGCCGCTCGCGGGTCGATCCGGCCGTCGTAGAGCGCGCGCCCGCAGATGACCCCGGCGATGCCGTCCGCTTCACCGGCCTTCAGCGCCGCAATGTCGGCGACCGACGCGACCCCGCCCGATGCAATCACCGGAATTGAGACTCGCCGCGCAAAGCCTGTGATCGCCTTCGCGTCAACACCGGAAAGGGCTCCGTCGCGCGCGATATCGGTGTAGATCAAGACGGCCACCCCGCAATCCTCGAAACGGCGCGCGAGCTCGACGACGCCGAGTTCGGTCGTCGCTACCCAGCCCTCGATCGCGGCGTGCCCGTTCCGCGCATCGATGCCGACGGCGATCGCCCCGGGATGATCCGCGGCAGCGCGGCGCACCAGGTCGGGATCGCGCAAGGCGGCGGTGCCGAGAACGACGCGGTCGATGCCGAGCTCGAGCCACTCCTCGATTGCATCGCGATCCCGGATGCCGCCGCCGAGCTGCATCCGCAGATCGACGGCGGCGTGGATCGCCTTGACCGCTTCGCCGTTGACCGAGCGGCCGACAAAGGCACCGTTGAGGTCGACGACATGCAGCCACGAGAAACCGGCTTCGGCGAATTGCCTCGCCTGTGCCGCGGGATCCGCACAGAACACGGTGGCGCTCGCCATGTCGCCATGGACCAGACGGACACAGGCGCCGTCCTTAAGATCGATCGCCGGGTAGAGGATCACGGCGTCGCCGGCTCGCCCGCGAGGAGCTTGTAATAGTAATGCCCCGGTATGATCCGACCGTCGACCTGAGCGTAAACCGGATGGGTGCCCCAGCGCCGGTAGCCCAAATTCTCGTAGAGCCCGATGGCGGCGCGTTGCGTGTCGCGAAGGTCGAGATTAAGGACCGCCAGGCCGAGTTCTCGGGCGAGATTTTCGATCTCGCGCACGATGCCGCGGCCGAGGCTACGACCGCGCGCCCACGGCGCGACGAAGGCGCTGGTCAGCGTTCCGGCGAAGGCTTGCGCTTCGTTGTTGCGCGGCACCCGACTGAGCTGCGCCGAGCCGGCGATGATGCCGTCGAGCCGGCCGACGACGAGCCGGCGCTCGGGAACGAGCAGCACGCCTTTCCAATAATTTTCCAGTACTTGCCGCGGCGGCGGCTTCAGCCAGCCAAATCCCCCGCCTTCGGTGATCGCGCTTTCGGTTGCCTCGCAGAGATCGTCGAGATCGGTGCCGGAGAATTTGGTCAGGCGATCGACCGAGACGGTCCCGGCGGCTCGCGTGTCGTTCATGGACGCCAACGCAGGAAATTTCCGATCAGCCGCAGCCCAGCGTGCTGGCTTTTTTCCGGGTGAAATTGGGTTCCCGCGACATTGTCCCGTCCGATTACCGCAGCCAGCGCTCCGCCGTAATCTGTCGTAGCGACGAGGTCCGCGTCATCGGCGAGCCGAAAATGATAACTGTGCACAAAATAGGTGTGCGCGCCCACGCCGAGGCCGGCGAGGAGCGGGTGATCCGTCCGCGGCTCGATTTCGTTCCACCCCGTATGCGGGATCTTGAGCGCCGGGTCGCCCGGCTCGATGGCTGTGACCTCGCCGCCGATCCAGCCCAGCCCCTCGACAGTTTCGAACTCGCGTCCCGCTTCGGCCATCAGCTGCATGCCGACGCAAATGCCGAGAAAGGGACGCGCGCGGACCATGACGGCTTCGCGCAATGCTGCTTCGAGACCGCCAACCGCCGCCAGCCCGCGGCGGCAATCGGCAAACGCGCCGACACCGGGAAGGACGATGCTGTCTGCTGTAGCTACAGCGTCCGGCGCACTCGTCACCTTTACTTCCGCTGAGATTTCATTCTCAGCCGCCGCGCGCTCGAACGCCTTCGCGGCCGAGCGCAGGTTGCCGGAACCGTAATCGACGATCGCAACGATCATGGCAGGCCGCCGCCAAGGACCCCTTTGGTCGAAGGAACGGCGCCGGCCCGTCTCGGGTCGATTTCGACCGCCTGACGCAACGCTCGGGCGAGGCCTTTGAAGCACGATTCGGTGATGTGGTGATTGTTCTCGCCGTAGAGGTTTTCGATATGCAGGGTGACCCCAGCCGATTGAGCAAAGGCCTTAAACCATTCCTTGAAGAGCTCGGTGTCCATTTCGCCGAGCTTTGGCCGGGTGAAGTTGACCTTCCAGATCAGGTAAGGCCGGTTCGACGCGTCAAGGCTGACCCGGGTCAGGGTCTCGTCCATCGGGATGACCGCATGGCCGTAACGCGCGATCCCAGCGCGGTCTCCGAGGGCGCGCGACACCGCCTCGCCGACGACATAGCCGGTGTCTTCCGTGGTGTGATGGAAATCGATGTGCAGATCGCCCTCGGCATGCAGCGCGACGTCGATCAAGCTGTGCTTGGCGAGTTGCTCGAGCATGTGGTCGAGAAAACCGATGCCGGTCGAGACCTCGGCAATACCGCTGCCGTCGAGGTCCACTCGACCGGAGATCCGGGTTTCCTTGGTGTTGCGTTCGACCGTCGCGACCCGCACGATGCTCTCCTTAAACGCCCCGCTTGCGGCCCGTTCTTGTAACAACTTTCCTTGTAACAATTTTCGCGCGCGCTTTCCACTGCGGGCATGCAGCGCGGCGGTACTCCGCGCTTGACCGGAACCCCGCCCGCCTTACATCTCAGCTTCCCGGGTACGGCCTATGCTGTAGGTTTCCCGGAGTTCCCGTTGCGCAGCATGGGATTTCGCCAAAGGCATGGACCATTCCAGCAATACCCGCTGGCACGGCACGACAATTCTCTGTCTGCGCAAGGGTGCTCAGGCCGTCATCGCCGGCGACGGCCAGGTCACGATGGGCCAGACCGTGGTCAAATCGAATGCCCGCAAGCTGCGCCGACTCGCGGGCGGTTCGGTCGTCGCCGGATTTGCTGGCGCGACCGCCGATGCGATCTCGTTGTTCGAGCGGCTTGAGGGTAAGCTCGAGCAGTATGCCGGGCAACTCTCTCGTGCTTGCGTCGAGCTCGCCAAGGATTGGCGCACTGACCGTTATCTACGCCGGCTCGAGGCGATGATGGCGGTGGCCGATAAGAATGTGTCGCTCATTTTGTCGGGAACCGGCGACGTCCTCGAACCGGAGGACGGGATCATCGGCATCGGCTCCGGTGGCGGCTACGCGCTGGCCGCGGCACGCGCGCTGATCGGCATCGACGGGCTGGATGCCGAGGAAATCGCGCGGCGCGCGATGGCGATCGCCGCCGGGATCTGCATTTACACGAACGACAAGATAACGCTGGAAAAACTCGAATACTGAGGCGAACCCGGAATGAGGCGCTGGTCCCAACCTTCATCGTCGCCCAAGCGAAAGCCGGGGTCCAGGGTCGCGGACGGTGTGCCGCCGATGCTGGATTCCCGCTTTCCCCACGGGACGAGCCCGTGGGCCGAAGGCGCACGGAATGACGGCAGAGCGAGCGCCGGGTTCTGATGACCTCTTTTAGCCCTCGCGAGATCGTCTCCGAACTCGACCGGTTCATCATCGGCCAGCACGAGGCCAAACGGGCCGTTGCGATCGCGCTACGCAACCGCTGGCGGCGCCAGCAGCTCAGCCCCGAACTGCGCGAGGAGGTGTTGCCGAAGAATATCCTGATGATCGGCCCGACCGGCTGCGGCAAGACCGAGATTTCGCGGCGCTTGGCGCGGCTCGCGCAGGCGCCGTTCGTCAAAGTCGAAGCCACTAAATTTACCGAAGTCGGCTATGTCGGCCGCGACGTGGAGCAGATCGTGCGCGATCTCGTCGAAATCGCGATCGGGATGACCCGCGAGCGGCTGCGCAAGGAGGTCGAGCCGAAGGCGGAGATGGCGGCCGAGGAGCGTGTTCTCGACGCGCTGGTCGGCACCGGCGCAAGCGCCGACACGCGCCAGAAGTTCCGCAAGATGTTGCGCGAAGGCGCGCTCGACGGCCGCGAGGTCGAGATCGCGGTCCAGGAGAATGCCGCTGCGAGCCTCCCCACCTTCGAGATTCCGGGTCTGCCCGGAGCGCAGATGGGCATGCTCAATCTCGGCGACATTTTCGGCAAGGCATTCGGCACACGCTCGAAGCCGAAACGGATGACCGTCGCCGATAGCCATCGTGTGCTGGTTGCCGAGGAAAGCGACAAGATGCTCGACCAGGAAATGGTGGTGCGCGAGGCCACGACCGCGGTCGAGCAGAACGGCATCGTCTTCATCGACGAGATCGACAAGATCTGCGGACGCGGCGAACGCGTCGGCGGGCCCGATGTCAGCCGCGAAGGGGTGCAGCGCGACCTCTTGCCATTGATCGAGGGGACGACGGTGGCGACGAAGCACGGCGCGGTTAAGACCGATCACATCCTGTTTATCGCGTCGGGCGCGTTCCACCAGACCAAGCCCTCGGATCTTTTGCCGGAATTGCAGGGACGTTTGCCGATCCGCGTCGAACTAAAGGCGCTCGACCGGGACGACTTCCGGCGTATCCTGGTCGAGCCGGAAGCAAGCCTGATCAAGCAGTATATGGCATTGCTCGCGACCGAGGGTGTCACCCTGGATTTCGACGACGCGTCAATCGACGAGCTGGCGCTCCTGGCCGAGGAGATCAACGCCGCCGTCGAAAACATCGGGGCACGGCGCCTCCACACGATCCTCGAGCGTCTGCTCGAGGAGATCAGCTTCACCGCGTCGGACCGCCCCGAAGGCACCCTGGTCGCGATCGACCGTGCCTATGTCCGCGACCGGGTCGGCGCGCTCGCACAGAACGCCGATCTGTCCCGTTTCATCCTGTAGTCGCTGCGGCTCACACTCTGTTGAACGGGAGGGGCGCCGAACTGCAGTAATGTGGCGCGATGACCATGACCGGCTTGCGGCTCGCGCTCATCTGTTTCGCCCTCTGGATCACTCCGCTCCACGCGGCCGAACGTCCGACCCTCGTCGAGCTGTTTACCTCGGAGGGTTGCTCCTCTTGCCCGCCCGCAGATGCGCTGCTCGCCGAGCTCGCCGACCGGCCGGATGTGCTGGCGTTGTCGTTTCATGTCGACTATTGGGACAGGCTCGGCTGGAAAGACCCGTTCTCCAGCCCCGATGCGACGCGACGACAGCACGGCTATGCGGATCTTTTCGGGCTGGCCACGGTTTACACCCCGCAGATCGTCGTCGATGGGAGATGGCAGGCGGTCGGCTCCGACCGCGGCGAGGTCGCGCACGCCCTCGGCGCGGCGCGGCGCAACCGCGATGAAGTGCCGGTCGCCCTCACTGTCGAAAATGGTCGAGCGAGAATTGCGCTTGGGCCGGGGGGCGACGGCGCCTCGGCGGTATTGCTATTGATCGGCTTCGACCGCCGTCATGTCATGGCGGTAAAGCGCGGCGAGAATGGCGGGCGCACCCTGTCTCACGTCGATGTCGTGCGCAGCATCGAGGAGGTTGCGCAGGCCGACGCCGGAACCCGCGACTTCGAGGTGCCGATTCGCTTGCCTTGCAACCGGGTCGCCGCGATCCTGCAGGCCAAGGACGGTCGGATTCTTGGGGCTACGGTCCGCGACGTCGATGCGCGCTAAGAGGTGCCGCTCTATGACCTCCCGGCCGACAACACGGCCGCCTCGTGCAGGGCGGAGAGTTCCGCGTCTTTCGCCTTGGCTCTCGCGACCGCCGGCCGTGCAGTGCACCGGCCGATATAATCGGTGATCACCGGGAGTTCAGGAACCAGCTTGAACATCGTGGTCCAGGTGAGCGCCGCACCCCACAGCACGTCGGCCGCGGTGAATTGTTCGCCGAGCAGGTAGGGCCCGTTGGCGAGCTGGTCGGTCAAGGTCTTCAGCATCGTGTCGTAATCGCCGTAGGGCGACATCGGCAACGGGGCCGGGTCGCGCTGGGTGGCGCGGTCGATGACTGCTGGCTCGAAGCAGGCGGCATAAAACACCATCCAGCGAAGATATGGGCCGCGCCGGGGGTCGCCGAGCGGCGGGGCGAGCCGGGCGTCGGGGAAGAGGTCAGCAAGATAAAGAAATATCGCGACCTGCTCGGTGACGAGAGCGTCGCCGTGCCTCAGCGCCGGCACCTTTCCCATCGGATTGAGCGTCAGATATTCGGACCGACGCTGCTCCCCGGCCTTCATGTTGAGCACGTGCAATTCGTACGGGACGCCGAGCTCTTCGAGAAGGGTCAGCGCGCCGGATGACCTCGTATTCGGCGAATGGAACAGGGTGAGTTTGCGGTCGTCTGCCATTGCGCGTCCCGTTTGCGTATTGTCGGCTCGTTGTAGAGTATCTCGCATGAGCTGGTCGAGAGATGATCAGGCGACGGGTCGCCGCGGCTACCACCACGGCAACTTGCGCGAGGCCTTGATCCGCGCCGCGCTCAACCTGATTGCAGAGAAGGGGCCGGCGGGGTTCACTTTCGCGGATGCGGCGCGCTCTGCCGGCGTCAGCTCGGCAGCACCTTACCGGCATTTTCGCGACCGCCAGGCGCTACTCGCCGATGTGGCGCGCCGCGGCTTCGAATTGTTCGAGGACCGTTTGAGCCGCGCCTGGAATGAGGGCCGCCCGGATCCCTTTGTCGCCTTCGAGAATGTCGGCCGTGCCTATCTCGCCTTTGCACGCGAAGAACCTGCTTTCTACTCGGCCATGTTCGAGGCGGGCCTGCCTTTCGACGGCGATCCCGGTTTGCGCGAGGCCGCCGATCGCGCTTTTGCGGTACTGCGTCGCGCCGCCGACGCGTTCTGCGCGCGCCTGCCAAGCGACCGTAGGCCGCCGGCTTTGATGATGAGCCTGCATCTGTGGGCTTTGGCGCATGGGATCGCCTCGTTGTTCGCACGCGCCGACGGCGGGCGCCGCAAATTGCCGATGAGTCCCGAGGAATTGCTCGAGGCGGGAGTCCTCATATATCTTCAGGGTCTCAGCCTGATCGAGAATGCCGCCAAATCTTGACAAGGACGACGGCATCCCAACTTATGTCAATGTTAAACACATTCACATGAGGAGCCCCATGACGCTCGCGGCAAAGTTGGACGATTTGGGCAATCCTGCCTGGATTGCGCTGACGGTGGTGAGCTTCCTCGTCTGGTGGCCGCTCGGCCTCGTCGTTCTGGGATATCTCGTCGGCAGCGGGCGACTGGCCCGATGGACCGGCTGTGGAGCCGGGCGGTGGCAGCGGCAGGCCCGGAGCAATCCCGGCGGATGGTGGGGCATGCGGTCGTCCCCGAGCGGCAACCGTGCATTCGACGAATACCGCACCGAAACCTTGCGCCGCCTTGAAGACGAACAGCGCGAATTCAAGGAGTTTCTCGACCGCCTGCGTCACGCCAAGGACAAGGCCGAATTCGACCAGTTCATGGCCGAGCGCGGCCGCCGCCCCCAAGGTCCGCCGTCGCAGCCCGAGAATTGAACGCGACCTAATTGCCGGCGGCGCGAAGCGGTTGCCGCGCGCCGGCCATCTGCCGGCGGATCAGCCGGGCGTAGAGGCCGCCGCGTGCAAGAAGCTCGGCGTGGCCGCCGGTTTCGATCAAATGCCCGCCGTCGAGCACCGCAAGGAGATCGGCGTTGCGCACGGTCGACAGCCGATGGGCGATGACGATCGTCGTGCGGTCGCGCATCAGCGCGTCGAGCGCGCCACGAACTTGCGCCTCGCTGACGGCATCCAGATGCGATGTTGCCTCGTCGAGAATCAGGGTCGGCGCGTTCTTTAGAAAGGCGCGGGCGATCGCGACCCGCTGACGCTGTCCGCCCGACAGCTGAACGCCCCGCTCGCCAACCATCGTGTCGAGCCCGTCGGGCAGGCTCGCAACAAAATCGGCGAGCGCGGCCTGTTCGAGGGCGTGATGAATGGCGGCTTCGTCGGCCTCGGGGCGGGCAAGCGCGACATTGGCGCGCAGGGTGTCGTTGAACAAATAGGTGTCCTGCGAGACCAGCGAGATGCGGGCCCGCAGATGGTCGAGCTCGAAACTGCGCAGATCGACCCCGTCGAGCAAGATCTGGCCGCCGCTTGGGTCCCAGAACCGCAGCAACAAATTGGCGATCGTTGTCTTGCCGGCGCCCGAAGGGCCGACCAGCGCCATCGTGCAGCCAGCCGGAACCACGAGCTCGACATCACTCAGCGCCGGCCGGCGGGCGCTCGGATAGGTAAAGCCGATCCGCTCGAAGCGGATGGTCGAGCCGCCGGCTGTCGGCGACGGGCGCAGCGGTCCGTCGACGACCGCCGGCTTCTCGCGCTGGACGGCGTAATAACGCCGCGTCGAGGCGATCGTGTCGGCGAGCTGGCGGCCCACCTGAGCAATCTCGGAAATCGGCAGGAACGACGCCAAAGCCAAAAGGATCAACAAGGGCAGGGTGGTCGCCGCGAGTTGGTGCTCGGCAGCGAGCCGGGCCCCGACGACCGCGACCGCGAGCCCGCCCAACCCGGTCACGATTTCGAGCCGAGCCGTCTGCGAGGAGAGGTCGCGCAGCAGTTCGAGGCGGATCCGTTGGTACCCCTGCACCAGATCCATAAAGCCGCGCCGCCTGCCGGCTACGGCCTGAAACGCCACCAGATCCGACAGGCCCTGGATCGTTTCTGTGACATAAGCACTGAGGAGCCCCAAGGCGTCGCGCGCCTGGGCGCCCAGATGGTCGATCCGCCCCCGGCTCAGCAACGGAGCCAAGCCCGCATATAGGACAAAGGGCAGCAACGCCAGCGCGATCGGCCAGGCGAAGAGCGCCAGGGTCACGACCACCGCCGTCGGCACCATCACCGCGACGAGAGCCGGCGCCACCGTATGGGCGAAGAAATACTCAATGGTCTCGATGTCCTGGTTGGCAAGCGCGATCAGGTCGCCCGAGCGCCGCCGCACTAGATAGGCGGGCGCCAAGGTGTCCAGCTGATGGAACAAATCGATGCGCATCTCGGCCAGGAGGCGATAGGCGATATCATGCGCCAGCCAGGATTCCAGCCAGTGAAGAAGCCCGGCGAGCGGCGCCGCCAGTGCGAGGAGGATCAGCAGATATCCGAAAGGTGCCCCCGTCTTGACGGCGGCGACCGCGAGAGCGCCGAAAATGCCGACCCCGATGAACGCGGCGACCCGCGCAATCCCGGACGTCACGACAACGGCAAAGCGCCGGCGCCAGGGCGCGATGATCCGCACCAAAGTGCCGAGCGTCGCACCCCAGCCGACGGATTCCGCGGCCGCAGCCATCGCGTCCGTCGCCGACGCCGCCTCGACCTCGATTGTCTCGCGGTCGCCGGCGGTCCGCGCTGACGCGGCGTTCTCAACGAGGTCGAAATCGTCCTCGCGTTCCTCGGCCTGCGCGCCCATCAGCCGGCGATAGGGTCCGTCGCGACGGATCAGGTCAGCATGTCGGCCGTTTTCGGCGATTCGGCCCTTGTCGAGGACGAGAATGCGATCGGCGGCGATCACGCTCGACAACCGGTGCGCGAGGATCAGGGTGGTGCGTCCCACCGTGAGGCGGTCGATCGCCTGTTGGATGATAGCCTCGTTCTCGGCGTCCACCGATGAGAGCGCTTCGTCGAGGATCAGGATTGGCGCGTCGCGCAGCAACGCCCGCGCGATCGCCAAGCGCTGGCGCTGGCCGCCCGAGAGCAGGACGCCGCGCTCGCCGATCACCGTGTCGTAACCTTGCGGCAGCATGGAGATGAACTCGTGCGCGTTGGCGTCGCGCGCCGCCCCTTTGATTTCCTCGCGCGTCGCCTCGGGCTTGCCGAGCCGCAAATTCTCTTCGACGCTGCCGTGGAACAAGTAGGTGTCCTGGTGAACGACGGCGATCATCCGGCGGAGCGCCTCCGGCTCGAGCGATTTGATGTCGTGGCCGCCGATTTTGACCGTGCCGCGCTGCGGGTCGAACAGGCGCAGCAGCAGCCGCGCAACCGAAGACTTGCCGGAGCCGCTCGGCCCGACGATGCCGACCTTCTCGCCGGCGGCGACGGTAAAGGACAACCCGTCATGCGCGGCGTCGCGCCCGCCGGGATAGGCGAAGTAGACGTCCTCGAACGCAATGGTCGGGAGGAGCGGCCGGCTGGGCGCCTGCGGGCCGGACGCCTGCTCGGGGACCAGCGGCGCCGCGGCGAGCAATGCGTTGACGCCGGCCGCGGCCGATTGGCCGAGCATCCCTTGATGCAATACCGTGCGCAAATCGCGCAGCGGGCGGAAGACCTCGGTGCCCGCCATCAACACAATCAGCAGGGCTTCGAGGCTCATCAAGCCGTGCGAAACCCGCCAGACAGCCAGGGTCAGGGCCGAGGCCGCGCCAATTGCCACCCCGCAATCGGTGATGCCGCGGGTCATGACGCCCATCGACAATACCCGGAGTGACCGGTCGCACAATTCCCGGGCTCTGGCGGCAAGCCGCCGTCCGTAGGCCGCGCTCTGGCCGAACGCCTTCAGTGTCGGCAGCCCCTGCACGCCGTCGAGAAACTCCGAGCCGAAGGACTTCAACGAGCTTTGGCGCCCATGGCTGGACCGGCGCTCGCGCTGCGCGAACGCCCCCGGCGCGATCAACGTCACGAGCGCGAAGACCAGCATCACCGCCGCAACGGGCACGTCCCAGAAGGCGATGAAGACGAAGATGGCGAGCGGCGTCAGCACCGCGATGCAGACCTGCGGCACATACTGGCCGAAAAAGGTCTGCAGCTGCTCGACCCCGTCGACGACCGACAGCATAACCCCGCCGGTCCGCTCACCGGCAAACCAAGCCGGCCCGAGCGCCGCGATCTTGTCGTAAAGCCGGCCGCGCAGCTCCTCCTGCACGCGAGTCGCAGTGCGATGCGAGATCATCGCGCGGTGGTGGTCGACGACACCGCGCAGCAGCACCGCGGCGGCGACACCCGCCGCCGGAACCGCGATGGCCCAAAACCCGGCGCCGTTGAACACGTGCGAGAGCAGCACACCGAGGATCGCAAAACGGGCGATCCCGACGATCGAGGCGACGAGCCCCAAAAGGATGGCGACCGCGATCCAGCCGCGCATCCCGCGGGTCAATTGCCACAGGCGCCGGTCGAAATGCATCAGCGCCCACCCCGAAAAGAGAACCGTCTCAAGAAAAGCTTGTCGTCACCCCCGCAAAAGCACTTGGGCATGCATATAGTTCGAGCCGCCGAAATCCTGCTTCGCGCGCGCGTTGCCCTCCTCCGCCCGCTTTCGATGGCCTTGCGGGTCAACCCCTCGCGGGCAAGCACTAGCCGGACCGCGCAGTTGATGTGGCGCCGGGGGCCGCGGCCGGCAGCATTACCCCGGCGGCGCTTGGCGAACCGCCCGCGCCCGTCTCGCGCGGCCTGTTCCCCCTGTTTTATCAGGTCGAGATCAGGCATCGGCAACTCCTTAAATCGCAAACGCGCACCCACCGACTGACGCCGACGCCCATGAGATTACATTTCGAATATGGCAATGATGTGGTTGTCCATCCCGCAAGCGGGGGGCTGTTTGACTGTTCACCACAGCCTATCATGAGCAACATGCCCGTGCTCTTTGCGCGGACCTTGCCGATCTCGGAAGCCGAGTGCGGTATCGCACTGCGCTCGCGGGGGAGGGAGGCGTTGGCGCGGCGACGCCGGGAGGGTAAGGGGCACGCCGCTGTACCGAACCCTGGGCTCCCCAACCTCATCCCGACCCGGTCCGCCTCAAAGGGCGGAGAGAGATATTCCAGATATGAGATCTGTGCATGCCCTAGCCCAAAAGAGGGGGTCCAGGGCACGTGTTAGCACCTCGGGAGCTCTAGATTCCCGCTTTCGCGTCGCTTTCGCGGGAATGACGAGTAACCGTCCGATATGGCGTTCATTTCTGGTCAGGCGCTCAGCGCCACTTTTCTTCGATGTTGCCCGATAGCTTCGCACCCTCGAGGGTTCGCGGATCCTCGACGTCCACGGTCAGATGCTCCGTCGGCTTTGGCGTCGCGGTCACCAGGCACACCCCCTCACGCGAGTGGAAGCGGTGCCACGCTCCTTGCGGCACGATGACTACCATCCCGGCCTTCAGCTCGTGAGATTGCGGACCATCCTCCGTCATGATGTGCAGTGTCGTCGACCCGTCGACGACTTGCACGAGCTCGTCACCGTTGGGGTGGCGCTCCCAAGCGCCGTCGCCGGCGAACTTGGCGCTGAAAATATTGCCGTCGCGGAACGGGGCCAATGTGGCGAAGGCTCCGCTCCCCTTGCGGTCGGCCTCGGTCATTTCCGGCCGGCGCCCGTGGAGCATATTGAGCTTCGCCAGCTCGCCCTTCAGATCGAGAATCGTAATCACGTTTCTACCTCCAATTCCCCGGCTTCAGGACCGGCAGCATAGCGATACATTCTGATTTCAGGAATCGACAAAATTGGTATACCGCGATACGGTGTCGTATCATGAAAGCTAACGGTTCTGCTTCAATGGATTGGGACGACGTCCGCGTGTTCCTGGCGGTCGCTCGTCACGGGTCGCTGCGCGCCGCCGGCCGCGCCTTGGGTCTTAGCCAGCCCACGATCGGCCGCCGCCTCGCCTCGTTCGAGGCGACGTTCGGCGGGCCGACTTTGTTTGATCGACTGCCGGAGGGTTTGCGCCTCAACGCCGCTGGCGACGCGCTGATCGCGGCAGCGGAGGAGCTCGAGGCCGCCGCGCTGGCGCTCGAGCGCCGCCGCGCCGCAGCGTCTCCCGCGCTGAGCGGAACCGTCCGTGTGTCGGTCGGCGAGTGGGGCGGCGGTTTTTTGGCCCGCCATCTCGACCAATCGAGCGAAACCGGATTGCCGCCGACCCTCACTCTGGAACTCGTCGAATCTTGGGAAACGGCGAATCTTGCACGTCGGGACGCCGATCTCGCGCTGCGCCACGGCGTGCCCGAAGGAGGCGACCTCTATGTATCCAAGGTCGGAGTGATCGCTTGCGCCGTCTACCGTCGGCGAGATCACGGCGCGCGCGATTCAATCCAGGGGGCACCCTGGGTCACGTATCCTGAGGAACAGAGCCATGTTATCAGTGCCCGCTGGGTGGACGAGCAGGTCCAAGCCACAGGGGGAAGGGTGGCGCTGCGGGCTTCGACCTTGCCGCTGCGGGCCGGTGCAGTGCGTGCCGGAATCGGTGTGGGGCTGCTGCCCTGCTATATGGGAGACACCGATCCGCTGCTCGAGCGGATGACGCCGCCGGTGAGCGAGCTTGGAGCTGAATATTGGGTCATTGTCCACCGCGACCTCCGACGCGCCGCCTGCGTGCGCGCCGTGATCGATTGGATTCGCCGCCTGTTCGACGAGCGGCGCGACGAACTCGCCGGAACGGCGGCCAAGCCTGTCAAAGATCTCGCGGCGGAATAAGCCTCGGTTCGGATACACGATCGTACGCAGCATGATGCGGCGCGCGCCTCGGGGTGATAGTCGCCGGCGCCGCGGTGCATCGATCGCCGCGCGCTTCGCAGGCTCCTCCCCTCGACGAGAAGGGCCGATATGAACCCCCTCGCCCCGCTTGCGGGGAGAGGGTCGGGGTGAGGGGCCTTTGCGAGATCGCCCGACACCCGGCGTTCCCGAAAATTGTGGGTATCCATGGTTGATGCCCGACGCCGCTCATGACATTAACGCGGGCCATGCTTGCAGCTGACTTTATTGGCAAATGGCACGCCGCCGACCTCACCGAGCGCGCTGCGGCGCAGTCGCATTTCCGCGATTTGTGCGAGCTCCTCGGCGAACAAGCGCCGACCGACGCCGATCCTAAAGGCGAATGGTACGCGTTCGAGAAAGGCGCCACCAAAACCACAGGCGGCGAAGGCTGGGCCGATGTGTGGAAACGCGGCCGCTTCGGTTGGGAGTACAAAAGCAGGGGGAAAGACCTACGAGCGGCCTACGCGCAGCTGCAGCGTTATGCGCCGGCGCTCGAAAACCCGCCCTTGCTGATCATCTGCGATCTCGCACGGTTCGAGATCCACACGAACTGGACGAACACAGTCAGCCATACCTACGAGATTAGGCTCGACGACCTTGCCGATTCTCGGAAGCTGCGTTGGCTCAAATGGGCCTTTACCGACCCCGAGCAGCTGAAACCGGGGCTTACTCGGCAAACGCTGACGGAGCAAGCGGCCGCCGAATTCGCCCGGCTCGCGCAGCGTCTGCGCGACCGCGGCCACCTATCGCAAACGGTCACGCATTTTATCAACCGGCTCGTCTTCTGCATGTTCGCCGAGGACGTCGATCTGTTACCGGGGAAAATGTTCGGCCGCATGCTCGAGAGCGCGGCGCGCTCGCCGAGCGAATTCGAAGCTTTGACTTCTTCGCTGTTCGCCGCGATGCGCGCCGGCGGCCGGATCGGGTTCGAGCGGGTCGACTGGTTCAACGGTGGCCTGTTTGACGACGACAACGCATTGCCGCTGACGCGCGACGACATCGCACTGGTGCGGGTGGCGGCGGCACGTGATTGGGCCGAGATCGACCCCAGCATCTTCGGCACGCTGTTCGAGCGCGGCCTCGACCCCGACAAGCGCAGCCAATTGGGCGCGCATTACACCGACCGCGACAAGATCATGCTGATCGTCGAGCCGGTCATCATCCGCCCTTGGCTCGCCGAGTGGAAGGCGACGCGCGCCGAAATCGAGCGACTGATGCGGCAGGCGGAGATCGCGGGCGACCTCGACCGCGCCGGCCGCCGCGGTCAGGCAGCGCAGCGCACTAGGCTGATGAATGAGGCAAATGCGCTCTACCGCGGTTTTCTCGACCGCCTCCGGGCCTTTCGCGTGCTCGACCCGGCCTGCGGCTCGGGAAATTTTCTCTATCTGGCGCTATTGGCACTCAAAGACATCGAGGATCGCGACGCGATCGAGGCCGAGACCTTGGGGCTCGAGCGCGAGTTCCCGCGCATCGGCCCCGAGGCGGTCGAAGGCATCGAGATCAACCCTTACGCCGCCGAATTGGCGCGCGTGACCGTGTGGATCGGCGAGATCCAATGGATGCGCCGCAACGGCTTCGATGTCGGTCGCAACCCGATCCTGAAGCCTCTCGACACGATCGAGTGTCGCGACGCGATCCTAAACCCGGACGGCACGGAAGCGCACTGGCCCGACGCCGACGTGGTAATCGGCAACCCGCCGTTCCTCGGAGATCGCCGTATGATCGGCGTTCTAGGAGAACCGTACGTATTCGCATTGCGGGCCGCGTACGGTGATCGAATTCCCGGGCGATCGGATTTGGTCTGTTACTGGGTTGCGAAGGGGGTCGATGCAATTGAGAACTCTGATTCTGAGCGAATCGGGCTAGTCACGACAAATTCCATTTCCGGCGGAAACAATCTGCCTACGCTCCGGCGGGTTACAAATAGAGCACGGATTTTCGAGGCGTGGACGGACGAGCCTTGGGTGGTCGAGGGTGCCGCGGTTCGAGTGGCCATTATCTGCTTCGAAAAGAAGGGTGCCACCCATCCCGTGCGGCTAGATGGTGTCCAATCGGTCTCGATTGGTCCAGATTTAGCGGATGGCTTTCCCTTCGCGAACGCTGTGCCGCTTCAAACAAACAGAGGCGTTTCATTTATCGGTACCCAAAAGAATGGCCCTTTCGACGTTGCCGGAGAACTCGCACGGGTCTGGCTCACCCTTCCTCTTAATCCAAATGGCCGTCCAAATGCCGACGTGGTCCGGCCATGGACAAACGGCAGCGGGTTAGTTCGACGGGACGAAGACCGCTGGGTTGTAGATTTTGGGACGGAGTTGGCCGAGCATGACGCCGCCTTGTATGAAGCTCCATTCAGATACGTATTCGAGCATGTAAGGCCGACTCGGCTCCATCTTCGGCGGACATGGCATAGAACCAAGTGGTGGCTGCACGGTGACCCTCGTCCCGCATTGAGACGTGCTGTTGCAAGTAATTCCCGGTTTATCGCTACCACTGGTTTGTAAGCATCGGATCTTCGTTTGGCTTCCTTCCCACAAGATACCGGAGAATACAGTAATCGTGGTTGCCCGCGACGATGATACGTGTTTTGGCATTCTCCATAGCCGGCTTCATGAAGCATGGACACTGCGGTTATGCACTTGGCTTGGCGTGGGCAACGATCCGCGCTACACGCCTTCAACCACTTTCGAGACCTTGCCTTTCCCCGGGGACCTGACGCCGGACCGGCCGGCGACGGAATACGCGGACGATCCGCGTGCCGTTGCGATCGAGGAGGCGGCGCGGCGGCTCAATGAATTGCGCGAGGCGTGGCTCAACCCGCCGGATCTCGTCGAGCGCGTGCTGGAGGTTGTGCCGGGTTTTCCCAACCGTATCGTCCCGGTCAATCCGAAAGCCGCCGCCATCCTCAAAAGGCGCACCTTGACCAATCTCTACAACGAGCGGCCGACCTGGCTCGACAACGCGCATCGCGAGCTCGACGCCGCGATCGCCGCCGCCTATGGCTCGCCGGCCGAGATCAGCGAGGAGGACGCATTGTCGCGGTTGCTCGCGCTCAATCATGAGCGCGCCGCCGCAGTAGCAGCTTCCCCCTCACCCCGACCCTCTCCCCGCAAGCGGGGCGAGGGAGTGCAAGAAGCTCAGTTCGGATAGACGATCGTACGCAGCATGATGCGGCGCTCCTCCGGGTGATAGTCGCCGGCGCCGCGGTGCATCGTCGCCCGCTCGTCCCAGATCAAAAGGTCGCCCACCTGCCAGGAATGGTAATAGGTGAAGCGCTCCTGTGTGGCGTGCGCGGCGAGCTCTTCGATCAGTTGCCAAGCTTCCTCGCGCTCCATCCCCTCGATGCCGTGCGTGTGCATCGGGTTGACGAACAGAATCGGGCGGCCGGTCACCGGATGGCTGATCACCGCCGGTCGACGCTGCTCGGCATATTTCTTGTCGGTCCGGCGCATCTCCTCTTCGGGGTCGTAGAGGCGCGCGCCGGCGGGACCGTCGGTGCGGCCGTGCAGGCCCACCAGGGTAGCCAGGCGATCCTTCATCGCTTGCGGCAGCGCATCGTATGCGCCGCACATATCCGCGAACATCGTGCCGCCCTTGCTCGCCGGAATCTCCAGCGCGTGCAGCATAGCGAGCAGTGGCAGCTCTTCCTCATAGGTCGAGTCGGTGTGCCAGTCGGTCGCACGCTTGACGCCGTACCAATCGACCTTGCCGTCCGCGTCGACGTTGCGCAGCCACGACACCTCGGGATGCTCCTCGTGGCGGTAACTGACGAGCGAGTGGATGCGCGGCGTACCGAACCGCCGACCGAAAGCGGCGATGTCGCCGGCGCCGAGGTGCTGGTTGCGGAAGACCAGCACCGGATGCTCTGCGAAAGCTTGTTGGATCCACGCAAAGGTCGGGTCGTCGAGCTTGGACAAATCGACGCCGAGCACCTCGGTGCCGAGGGCTTTGCCGAGCGGGAGCAATTCCGGTGCTGTCATAGGATGATCCTTCTCGCTGGTCCGCGGCGCAGTTTAGTCGGGCGGTCCGGCCGAGTCTAAATCAAGCCTAATTTGACATAACTGAATTGCCGTTGGAGCAGGACGGCATTGGGATTGTTGGCGATGGTGGTCAAACGCTCCGCGACCGTAGCAAATGGTGGTGGTCGGGTGCGTAGAGCCGGCTTTCCGGGGCCGCTTCAGCAGCGAGCGCGCGGCCGACCAGGATCAGGGCGCTGCGAGTTATCCGCGCCTCTTTCACTTTGAGCCGTATGTCGCCCAGGGTGCCCTCGATCAAGCGTTCATCAGGCCAACTGACCCGGTAGGCAACGACCGCCGGACAGTCGGCTCCGTACTGCGGCGTCAGTGCGCGCACGACACGCGCGAGGTTGTTGACGGACAGATGGATAGCCAAGGTGGCGCCGCTCGCGCCCAACCGTTCGAGGGCTTCGCACTCGGGCATCGCGGAGGAGCGTGTCGCGGTGCGCGTCAGGATTACGGTCTGCGCGATCTGAGGCAGTGTCAGCTCGCGGCCCAGGGCAGCTGCCGCCGCAGCAAAGGACGGCACCCCCGGCGTCACGTCGAACGGGATGCCGAGCGCCTCGAGCCGCCGTATCTGCTCGGCGATCGCTCCGTAGAGGGAGGGATCGCCGGAATGCAGTCGGGCGACATCGAGGCCGCGGCGATCGGCGTCCGCGAAATGGCCGACGATCTCATCGAGGGTCAAGGGTGCGGTGTCGATGACCAATGCCCCAGGGGGCGCGGCGGCAACAACCGCACGCGGCACCAGGGAACCGGCATAGAGGCAGACCGGGCAGCGCTCGATCAGCCGCAGCCCGCGGACCGTGATCAGGTCCGGCGCCCCGGGCCCGGCGCCGATAAAATGCACCGTCACGGAACGGCGCGCCCCAGGTAGCCGCGCGGCGTGTAGAGGCGAGGGCGATCGCCATCGATGCGACGGGTGCGGCTGCTGCCGACCAGTACGATCGCCAGCATGTCAATATCGGCGCCGGCGAGTTCCGACAGACAGATCAGGCGGCTTTCTTCCCCGTCGCGCCCGAGATTGCGGCCAATGAAGACTGGCGTCTCCGGCGAGCGGTGTCGCAGCAGAATGTCCGCAGCCTCGGCCAACCGCGTCTGCCGCCGCATCGAACGCGGATTGTAGAACGCGACGACGAAATCTCCCGCTGCCGCGGCCTCGAGGCGAATGCGAATCGTCTCCCATGGGGTCATCAGATCCGACAGCGAGACCGCACAGAAATCATGGCCGAGCGGCGCGCCAGCCCGTGAAGCCGCGGCCTGTAGCGCCGAGATTCCGGGGAAAACCATGAGATCTACCGTGCGCCATTCCGGCTTCGCTTCGGTATCGAGAAGCTCGAAGACGAGCGCCGCTAGGCCGTAGATGCCGGGATCGCCGGAGGAGACGAGCGCCACCGAGCGACCCTCCGCCGCGAGGCCGAGCGCCAGGCGCGCCCGAACCTCCTCCTCGCCGATCGCGCTCGCATGGCGTCTCTTGCCTTCGATGGCGCGGCCGAGCAGGTCGAGGTAGAGGCTGTAGCCGACCACATCGCTTGCCTGCGCCAGTGCCATGTCCGCTTCCGGGGTGCGCGAGCCTGGAGCACCCGGCCCGATGCCGATCACGGCAAGCCTCCCTCGCGGGCGGCCGATTGACTCGGCGGCGATCGTCTGCGACGCGCGGGCGATCGCACAGGTCGCGCGTCGCGACTTGCGTTTCGGCACGACCAGCATTCCATCCGGGCCGGCGGCGGCAAGCGCCGCACCTTCGGCGACACCCCAGCATCCGGTCGCCCGAAACGCCGCCGGCGAGCGCTCGGACAGGCGCGGCGTTTCGGCGAGGAGCCGTGAAGCGGGAAAGAACCGCGCCGGCACCCCGAGCGCCGCTGCGAGCGCGTGGATGGCCGGTTCGGCCAACTTCAGTTCGATCGAAACGACCGCCGCGACTGCGCCCGCTGTGAGCCGTGCCTCGGTGAGCGTCGAGCGTGCGAGATCCGCAACCTCCTCGATGGAACAGCCGCGTTCGCAGCCGATCCCGAGCGCCAGCACCGGCGGATGAAACACCAGAGCGTCGGGTTCGTAGCCGGCTGCACGGTCGGTTACGAGGACCTGTCGATCGCCTTGCTCCGCCCAGCGAATGGCCCCGGCACACAACCATCCAGCGCAGCCGGCTTCATCGACAAGAGAAACCGGCTCAGCCCTGAGGAGCGCCGCCACGATCGGCTTAACCTTGCCCGGTTCGGCGATACGCCAGCCGGGCGGTGGTTCATCGAGCGCAATACCAAGCTGGACATCCCCGGCCGTGGTTATCGCCGCAATGCCTCCAGTGAGCGCGGCAATGGCGCGGGCTAGGGCATTGGCACCGATATGTCCGCCTATCAACGGCACCGCCACCGAACCGTCCTCGGCGACCGCGACGACTGCCGGCTCCTCCCGTTTCTTGGCGAGGAAGGGGGCGACAGAGCGGATCAGAATGCCGGCGGCGCACACCCCGACGATCGTGTGGCCCGCCTCGAACAGACGGCCGATATGCGCCGCCGCGCGCTCGTAGCTCTCGTCCCAGTCATCGGGGTAGGTGCGCGGCCCGTGCAGCCGGGAGCCGGGAAGCGCTGTCCGCAGCCGCCGGCCCAGTACGCCACCCGTCGGGCCGAGCACAACCACAGCAATGTCTTCGGGTAATAACCCGGTCATGATCCGAAATCTTTCGGTAACCTTACTGTATCCATCGGGCCTCGCGAGTTAACCGCGATTGCTGCAATTTGTCGATTGTCTGAGAAAATTATCTGCTAAAGTTGTGAAGGGGAGACCGGGGGGTTACATCGATGCGATTGTTTTCCTGTGTTCATTGTATTGCGCTGGTTGCTGGGCTCGCCCCGGGATTTGCGCAAGAGATGACACAGGGCGACCGGCCGCCAGCGGTCGAGGCGAGCGCGCCGTTGCCGAAGGAGTGGCTGCCGTCTGCTCGCGCCGGGCAGGTCAGTCTGGTCTCGGGAAATGTCGACCTGAGGCCCTCCATGGCGAGTGCCTGGGCGGACGCAGAGTTAAACCAGCCGATCTTGCCGGGCGCAGCGTTGCGCACCGACGCCGGGGCCCGCAGCGAGATCGGTATCGGGGCGAACACGGTATACTTGTCCGGCAGCACAGAGATCGAAATCGCCAGTTTGCGCGACGGGCTCACTCAAATCCTTCTGTCGCGCGGGCGGATCGGGTTTCGTCTGCGCCAGGCCGACAAAAATGACAGCGTCGAGATCGATCTTCCTCAGGGCGGCGTTTGGCTGAGCGCTCCCGGCAGTTACGACATAGAGGCGGGAGACGGCGAGCGCCAATTGCGCATCGCGGTTTTCGCCGGGAGAGCGCATTTCGCCGGGGCCGGCGAAGACAGGCAGATGGAAAGCGGTCAAGTGACGGCCGTCAGCGACTCGACCCCGGCGAATGCCGCAGTCACCGAGCCGGCGGCGGCGGACGCCTTTGTCATGTGGTCCCGCGACCGGGACTATGACGAGAGCCAGCTCGCTGCTCCCTATTTCGTCTCACGAGACATGACCGGCTATGCAGCACTCGATTCTGCCGGCGTCTGGAAAATCAACGCACAATACGGCCCGGTTTGGTTCCCGACCGCGTCGGCAGAATGGTCGCCCTATCGTGTCGGCCACTGGAGCTGGATCGCACCGTGGGGCTGGACCTGGATCGACGATCGGCCGTGGGCTTTCGCCCCGTCGCATTACGGCCGTTGGGCAATGATCGACGAGCACTGGGCCTGGGTTCCCGGAGGCTATGTGCCGCATCCGGTTTATGCGCCCGCAGTGGTTGCATTCTTGGGTACCCCCGGCGTCGGGTTGAGCTCGGAAGACGGGGCCACGGTCGCCTGGTTCCCGCTCGCTCCGGGTGAGGCTTATCTGCCGAGCTACACGCGCGATCTCGACTATATTCGCAATCTGAATTTCGGCGCGGTGCCTGACGTCGCGGAGGTCGCGACGCAAGCGGACCGCGAATCCGCGTTGGAAATGTTCCACGAAGACTTCGCCAATCGGTTGGCCGCGACCGTGGTCCCGCGCTCGGTTTTCGTCAATGGACGCGCCGTCGCGCCCGCGCGCGTCTCCTTGCCCGAAAAGCGGCTGCAGGACGCGCCGGTGCTGATGGCCTCTCCCCAGATAGGCCCCCCGAATACGACGACGCGGGTCGCCCGCGCTACGGCGACGGCACCGCCGGCCGTTCACGTGACCGTGAGGCTGGCGCGAAAACGCGACACAAAATCCGGCCGTGTTGCTTCGATTCAATCGCGCGATCGGGCACAGCCGGTTATCCTGCGCGGGGCGCATCTGCACGCTCCCTCTTATGCCGGTCAGCTACGCGGCCGGCAGATTATCGTGGTGCGGGTGGCTCACTTTCGCGGCGGCTCCGGCAAGAAGGGCTGAGACGGCGCGCTGGATACCAAGATGGACAGGCGATGATCGATTATCGCAGCGATAACACTGGCCGAGCGGCGCCGCAGATCTTGGAGGCGTTGCTTCGGGCCAATCACGACACCGCGTTGGGATACGGCGCCGACGCGTGGACGGCGAAGCTGCAACAGCGCTTTACGGACCTGTTCGAGACTTCGGTGAAGGTTTTTCCGGTGGCGACCGGGACCGCCGCCAATGCCTTAGCGCTGGCTTCGCTGGGGCCATCCTGGGGCATCGTCTATTGCAGCGAAGTCGCACACATAAACACTTCCGAAGTCAATGCCGTGGGTTTCTTCGGTGGCGGTGCAAGGCTCGCGCCGATCGGCGGACGGCACGGCAAGATCAACCCGGATTTGCTGGCAGAAGCGCTGGCCGGGATCTCGCCGGCGCAGCTGCACAGAGGGCAGCCGAGCGCCGTCAACCTGACCCAAGCGAGCGATCTCGGGGCGGTTTATACGCTGGACGAGATCCGTGCAGTTGTCGAGGTCGGCAAGCGGCGCGGCCTGAGACTTCACATGGACGGGGCACGTTTTGCCAACGCGCTGGCGCGGCTCGGCTGCAGCCCGGCCGACGCGACTTGGCGTGCGGGTATCGACATCATGTCCTTTGGCGCCACGAAGAACGGCGGCGCATTGTGTGACGCGATCGTCGTGTTTTCGCCGGACTTGGCCGATGGGCTCGCCGTGCAGTTGCGTCGTGCCGGCCAGGTCTGGTCGAAGATGCGCTTCGCTTCAGCGCAGCTGATCGCCTATGTCGAAAACGGTCTCTGGCTCGAGATGGCGCGCGCCTCGAACCGCATCGCGGAGCGTATCGCCGCCGCTCTGCATGATGTTCCCGCAGCACGGCTGCTTGCTCCCATCGAAGCGAACGAGATCTTTCTCGAACTGCCCGAGGGGATCATGGATGCGCTGGAACGTGACGGGTTCCAGTTTTACCGCCGAAGCCGGACCCTCGCCCGTTTCGTCTGCCGTTTCGATACGACCGAAGCCGAGGCAGACGCGCTCGCCGCCGCCCTGGGCCGATACTTGGGCACGAGCGCCGCTCCTCGCGCTGCGGAATAGCATCGGATCGCCGCGAATGCGCGCGCGCATCGGCCCCATTACATAGCTCAGATCATTGGCTTCGCGAGGACTGCGACGAGTGAGTTGCAGCCGGCCGACAGACGCGTCAACTTACGCTTATTTGTTGCCGCTCCGACAAGGAAGCCCGCGGCGATGCGCTATGTGAGACGGGTGCTGCAACCCGGAGAGACGGTCGTCTACACTACGACACTGCATTGGTTCGTGTATTTGTGGGCAATAACGTTGTTTGTCGTTTGTCTGGCGCTCGCAATAGCCGCATGGTCTCGGCAAGACAACCAGAGCCTCAGTCTCGCCTTGGCCATCGCGGCGCTTATACTTGCCCTACTCGGGTTGTCTTCTGCTCTTCGCGCCTTCATCCGGCGGGCGACAACCGAACTGGCAGTGACCGATCAGCGCGTGATCTACAAGACGGGCCTGATTGCTCGACACACTCTCGAGATGAACCGCGCCAAGGTCGAAAGCGTCACCGTCGACCAGACCCTGCCAGGTCGCCTTTTCGGCTATGGCACCGTCACCGTGCGCGGCATCGGCAGCGCTTTGGAGCCGATCCGCAACATCACGGATCCGCTGACTTTCCGGAATTATCTCACGACCGGCTGACCGGTAGGCCGCGCTCAGGCGCGGACAGGTACGCCCTTCTCTTCGAAGAGCCGCTGCAATTCTCCGGTTTCGAACATTTCGCGGACGATATCGCAGCCGCCGACAAACTCGCCTTTGACATAGAGCTGCGGGATCGTCGGCCAGTCCGAGAATTCCTTTATCCCCTGGCGGATCCCGGAGTCGGTCAGCACATCGACACCTTTGAACTTGACTCCGAGATGGCTGAGGATCTGCACCACCGCAGCGGAGAACCCGCATTGCGGAAAGACCGGCGATCCTTTCATGAACAGCACGACGGGGGTGTCTGAGATGTCCTGACGGATGCGCTGCTGAACCGTGTCGTCCATTTCCTGGTCCTCGATTTTCCGAAGAAGTTGCCGCCGCGAAGGTCGCGTTCAGTCCTCGGGTGCCCCAGTCTGCAACGCGAGCGCATGAAGCTCGTTGCCCATCCGGCCGCGCAACGCCTGATACACCATCTGATGCTGCTGTACCCGCGTCTTGCCGCGGAAGGCGTTAGAGACGACATGAGCCGCGTAGTGGTCGCCGTCGCCGCGCAGGTCCTCGATAGAGACCTGGGCGTCGGGTAGGCTTTCTTTGATCAGCCGCTCGATCATCGCAGCGTCCATCGCCATCCGCCGACTCCATCCGGTCAAGCCCGCGACATATATCCCGGCAGCCAAGCCTCGTTGGCGGCTTTCAGTGCATCGATCGATATGGCACCGACGTCGGGGAGTGTCAACGAACCCCCGCCGACCACGCCGATGAATCGGGCTGCAACCTGCGCTGCGACGGCCGCCTCCAACAACGTCCCGGGGTCCGAGGTTTCGACCAGGTAACGCGCCTGATCTTCGCCGAAGAGGTAGGCATGAAGCGGCAACCCTTTCGGGGGAGGGCCGATCGCGATGCCGCGCATGCCTGCCATCGCCATTTCGGCGAGCGCCACCAGAAGCCCGCCATCCGACACATCGTGACAGGCGGTGATATGGCCGTTGCGGATCATGGCGCGGACGAAGTCGCCATTGCGACGCTCGGCGGCGAGATCGACGCGCGGCGGCGGGCCCGCCTCGCGGCTTTCGAGTTCACGCAGATAAAGCGACGCGCCGAGGTGCCCGCGGGTCTCACCGATCAAGACGACGGTGTTTCCGTCTCGCTTCAATGCGAGATCAACTGCGGCACGCACATCGGCGATAAGCCCGACCCCGCCGATCACCGGGGTCGGCAGGATCGCCCGGCCGCTCGTCTCGTTGTAGAGCGACACATTCCCCGACACGACAGGATATTCGAGGGCGAGACAGGCCTGCCGCATGCCCTCGATCACCCCGACGAACTGACCCATGATCTCGGGCCGCTCCGGGTTGCCGAAATTCATGTTGTCGGTGATAGCCAGCGGCTCGGCGCCGACCGCGGTCAGGTTGCGCCAGCTCTCGGCTACCGCTTGCGCGCCGCCGCGCACCGAGTCGGCGCGGCAATAACGCGACGTACAATCGGTGGCCAGCGCCAAGGCTTTGCCTGCGGAGGAAACCCGCACTACCGCCGCGTCGCCGCCCGGCCGCTTGACCGTATTGCCCATCACGAGATGGTCGTATTGCTCCCAGATCCAGCGCCTCGAGGCGAGCGCCGGCGAGGCGAGGAGCCGCTGGAGGCAAACAAGCGGATCGCGGTCGGGAAGCGACGCGGGATCGATTTCGGGTTCGGGATCGGGCCTGATCCAGGGCCGGCGGTACAGCGGCGCCTCGGTGACCAGTGGACCTACCGGGACGTCCGCTGCGACATCGCCATCCATCCGCAACACCAGCCGGCCGGTGTCGGTGACGCGGCCGATCACTGCGAAATCGAGCTCCCATTTCTCGAAGATCTGGCGGGCCTGCGGCTCGCTGCCGGGGCTCAGGATCATCAGCATGCGCTCCTGGCTTTCGCTGAGCATGATTTCATAGGCCGTCATGCCGCTCTCGCGCACCGGCATCCGGTCGAGATCCAGCTCGATTCCGAGCCCGCCCTTGCCGGCCATCTCGACCGCGGAAGACGTCAACCCTGCCGCGCCCATGTCCTGGATCGCGACGATTGCATCCTGTTCCATCAGCTCGAGACAGGCCTCGATCAGCAATTTCTCGGTGAACGGATCGCCTACCTGGACCGTCGGCCGTTTCTCCCCGGCATCGCTGCCAAACTCGGCCGAAGCCATTGTCGCGCCGTGGATACCGTCGCGTCCGGTCTTGGCGCCGACATAGACGACCAGGTTTCCCGGCCCCGCTGCCGCCGAATAGAAGATCCGGTTGGTGCGCGCGAGACCGACGCACATCGCGTTGACCAAAATATTGCCGTCGTACGACGTGTGGAACTCGCACTCGCCGCCCACCGTCGGTACGCCGACGCAGTTGCCGTAGCCGCCGATGCCGCTCACGACGCCGGCTACCAAATGACGGGTGCGCGGGTGGTCGGGGTGGCCGAAACGCAATGAATCGAGGATCGCGACCGGCCGAGCGCCCATCGTAAAGACATCGCGCAGAATGCCGCCGACTCCGGTCGCCGCGCCCTGATAGGGCTCGATGAACGAGGGGTGGTTGTGGCTCTCGATCTTGAAGACGACCGCGTCGCCATCGCCGATGTCGACCACTCCCGCATTTTCACCCGGGCCGCAGATCACCCGGGGCCCCGTCGTCGGCAATGTCTGCAGCCACACCTTCGATGATTTGTAAGAGCAATGCTCGCTCCACATCACCGAAAATATCCCGAGCTCGGTCATGTTCGGGGTGCGCCCGAGGATCGCAACCGCTCGTTCGAACTCCTCGGCAGTCAGCCCGTGCTCAGCTGCGAGGGCGGGCGTGACGTTACTTCCGCCGATCACGTGATGCCCTGGAGGTATTTCGCAGCTATGTCAGTAGCGAGCTCAGGCCCTTTTCCGGCAACCTTTTCTAACATTTCCTTGGCGGTTGCCTTCCAATAGGCTTCTGGGACTTTGGCGCCACCAGCCAAACCGTTATCGAGCATCGGGCAATACCGGCTTTGTGGCGAGGCCGGTATTCTTTGCTCCCATTCCTGCCGGGCGCGCCATTCCTCAATCAGCGCGTCTAGTTCCTCTATTACCCATTTGCTCGGATTGGTCAAAGCCAAGGTCAGCCGCTTCGGTTCATTGCTTTTCATCAGATCCACGAAATCCTGAGGCTTACAGCGGAAAAAGCGGGGCGCATTCCGCCAAAGCTGAGTTAGGTCCACCCACCTGCGGGGCCGCCCAGCGGCGCGTTGGCGCGCACGCACGCGAGACGAAAAGAGATCAGGACCAACTCCTTGAGATTCTTGACTTTCGGGTTTGCAGAACAGGTGATAACAGGGCAAGTCTAGCAGAGATGGGACGCTGTCCTTGCCGGCTGCTTGAGAGGGAAACCGAAACTTGCGTTCATGATACGTTCGGTCGAGAGGCACGGCAAGATAAATGGCGAGGGATTACTGCAGGGCGCCGACGATGCCGGCGAAAAACGCCTGCCCGTCGGTGCCGCCGAGTTGCGGATCGCTGGCATTCTCGAGATGCGGCATCAGGCCGAGAACGGTGCGGCTCTCGTTGAAGATGCCGGCGATCGCCCGCGCCGAGCCGTTGAAGTTTGCTTCCTCCGAACTGTCGCCATTTGGTCCACAATAGCGGAAGGCGATGAGGCCGCTCGCTTCCAGTCGATCGAGGGTTTCGAGATCTGCCGTATAATTGCCGTCGTGGTGCGCTACCGGCACCCGTATCGTTTGGCCGGCTTCGTAACCGCAGGTAAAGATTGTCTGATTATTCTCGACGCGCAAATGAACATCGCAACAGGTGAAGCGCAGCGATCGGTTCGGCAAGAGCGCTCCGGGCAATAGCCCTGCCTCGGTCAGGATTTGAAAGCCGTTGCAAATGCCGAGGACGGGTGTGCCTTTTTGGGCCTGGTCGCGCACTTCGCGCATGATTGGCGAATGCGCTGCGATTGCCCCGCATCGCAAATAATCGCCGTAGGCAAAGCCGCCCGGCAGCACGATCAGATCGCTCGGCGGCAGGACGGCATCGCGATGCCAGACCGCGAGCGGTTCCCGCCCGCAGGCGCGGGCCACCGCGGCGCAGACATCGCGTTCGCGGTTGGAGCCCGGGAAAATGATGACGACCGTTCTCACCGGCACGCCCCTCGTAGCGTCTTCATCCGCCTCAAATACTCCTGCCTGACGGCGGTTCAACCCTCTCGGAGAGGCCCCGCATGCGGGGGCAGCGATGACTATGCGCCAGTCAGCTCGCGCCGCACGATCGCTGCACCCTCGGCGAGCGCCTTTAATTTGGCGAAGGCCGTCTCGCGCGGGATATATTTCATACCGCAATCGGGGGCCTGGATCAGCCGCTCCGGCGGCAGGTGCTCGAGCGCGGCGCGGATGCCGGCGGCGACGGTCTGCGGCGTTTCCGGCTGCGGGTCGCCCATATTGATGACGCCGAAGATGACGGTCTTGTCGCCGAGGCGATCCAGGGTCGCGAGGTCGAGGCGGAATTGCGTGGCCTCAGTCCTCCGCAATGCGACAGTCAAGAGCGCGAAAACAGTAGCGGGAGCGACGCGGGTCGTGCAAAGCGCGACGGCGGCTCGCTACTGGTTCGAGGGGCAGGTATCGCGGACACCGTGATGGGACCCCCGGCTGCCACGCCGCCTGGGTCGCCTTCAGGTCAGGGCACACCCGCTCCGGATCTCAGCGGAACAAAATTACCATCGATGTGAAACAGGTCACACTAGACGCGCCCGAGCCTCTGCTATCTCGATCGACTGCGATATTTCCCCACTCTGGGGACAACAAGGTATCACCCCATGAAAGCCAGGGGTCAGCTCGCGGCGGACGATTGCGGCGCCATCAATTGGCGCGACAGAGCCTTGAGTTAGGTACCGCCGTTTCATGCCGTGCGAGGCCGCGTTCCGATCGGTTGGGCGATGATGGGGCCGAATGACGCAATTGGTTGATTTGGCACCGTCGATCCCCCGGAGTGGGGAACGTCGACCAGGGAGGAGCAGCTATGTTGATAACAAAGAAGATCGCAAAGCTAGCGGTCTTAGCTGGAACGATTGCAGCGATGCTGGGTGTGTTCTCCAGCTCATCGGCGCCCAAGGCTCAAACCATTCCATCTGACGCCCAACCCACCTGTACCGTTACCGCCGCGCAGTTTGCCGGTTGGTTCGAAAGCCGCACGCCCTCGCTCAACGGTGTCGTAAAACCGGCGGATAGCCTGAACTTTCCCGATCCGCCGATGAACTGCGCATTCTATCAGTGGGCGGAACAGATGTTTTTGTCGCTCACTTCACCCGCCACCGATTGTGGCGGCACCACTCACGTTTTCGATACGCCGGCGTTCTTCGACGTGTCGGCTCCCGACGCGAGCGGCAACCGCATCTTCATCAGGCACACCTGCAGCGCGAGCGGCGTGAACAGGCTACTCAACCTGCGCAGCGCGAAAGTGGGCGATCGTGGCTTACCAGTTATTTTTGACAAGGCGGGGAGGATGTTGGAGGTTGAACCCCCGCCCATGGGCCCCACCGGGAAACCGCTAGTCTTCGGTTCGGCAGGCACTAGCGTCGAGGTCCAGAGCATCACGCTCGGCAGAGACGGCAAACCTGTGTTTCTCGATAGGGCCGGCAAACCCATCGCGGGGGCCAGACCGATTATGAGCGCGCTGGTCCTTCCGGGACGGCAGAAGAAATCTCCGATCGTTCAGCGCTTCCAGATCGGGTCCAAGCCTATCTTTGTCGATCCGTTCGGCAATATGGTCGAGGTCGGGCCAGGCCAAGCGCAAACCTTCAGCGTGCTGCGGGCGCAGACGGGCTCGCTCGTCTACTATGCCATTACCGTCAACGACGTCTTCACCTATTTCCGGACAATGACCCCCAATCCGCCAGATGGTCAGCCCGGTGCCCCATTCCCCACCACTCCCGCGGAGCTGCAAGAGATCGAAGCTTTTGCCGCGACCCACAGCGTCACGTTCCCCAATCCCAACGCCCTCGCGATCGAAGTCAAGACGTCCTGGGTCGAAGCGTCGAGTCTCTCCGACCCAAGCAATTACATCACGATGACCGCGACGATCCCGACCTACGACACCACCGATCCCAAGCGGTGGAAACCGATTGGCTCGAAGACCGTGCAATTGGCCCTGGTGGGCATGCATGTGGTCGGCAGCACCGGAACCAAGGGAAGTCCCGACGGCCCGGGCCATCCCGAAATGATTTGGGCCACCTTCGAGCACGCCGGCAATACGCCGCTCGCCACATACACCTACAACTCGACTGCCGGACTCAAAACCGTGAACCAGAGTACCGCGGGCTCGTGGCTCTTCTCGGCAAGCAACTCCGGCGGGCCCTTCAATTGTGTGCATATGATGGAATGCACACCTCTGAACATGTCGAACAACTGTCAGAATGAAGCCGACGGGAATATCGTACCGGTAATGCCTGGGCCTCCTTGCCCCGCCGGCTCGTTTACGGCCAGCGACACGCTCCGCCAAAAGGTCTGGGGCGCGGCCTCGGATCGTGTTCCCTCTCCTCTTGTCCACGACATTACCGAGGCGAACACGGAGATCATTTCTATCAATAACAGTGTTCGGGGCATGATCCCGTCGGGCGATGTTCGCAGCAACTACTACCTCGCCGGCGCTACCTGGACGATTGGCGGCGCCTCTCCGAGCCAGGGAAATCCGCCAGACCGGGGCAATCAGGTCGGAACCAGTCTTTTGGCAAATAGCACGATGGAGACCTACCAGCAGGGAGTGGATACGACCGCTGCCCCGCCGAGCTTCGGTTCGAACTGCTTCAGCTGCCACACCAACGATTTCGGCCCCAGCACTCGCAACCTCGCGACGAGCGATGTGAGCCACATCTTTCGCGTGCTGCAGCCGCTGTCCTTTGCACATCTCTCGGTCCGCGTGGCCAAGCTCGCGGTGACTGCGCCGAAGCACACCATCCGCGTCACCGCCACCAACTCGGACACAGGCGCACCAGTAGCCGGTGCGACGGTGACCGTCACGGACAACGACGGCAGCGAAAAAGCTTCGGAAACGACCGCTAACGACGGCACCGTAACCCTGACCTATCTGCGCTGCTTTGAGATTGTGCAACCGCCCGGGCCGCCCAGGCCCGTCGTGCAGATCGTCCCATGCAACGGTTCGGCCGAAGCCGCCGGATTGGGGAACGTCGAATTCGAGGCCCCATGACCTGGCCGCGTCGGAGGCCAGCTCCCGGTGAGCGGCAGCAACCGATGCCCCCGCTCGCCCCGTTTGGGTGCGGTTTAGCTAGACTAATCGCCAGCCAGCTGTCGCCGCACGATCGCTGCCCCCTCGGCGAGCGCCTTTAGTTTCGCGAAGGCTGTCTCGCGCGGGATATATTTCATGCCGCAATCGGGGGCGGGGATCAGCCGCTCCGGCGGCAGGTGCTCGAGTGCGGCGCGAATGCGGGCGGCGACGGTCTGCGGTGTTTCCGGCTGCGGGTCGCCCATGCTGATGACGCCGAAGATGACGGTCTTGTCGCCGAGCCCGTCGAGGGTCCCGAGATCGAGATCGGGCTGCGCCGCCTCGATCGAGACTTGATCCACCCTTGTGCCCGCGAGTTCCGGCAGGAACGCATAGGCGTTCGGCTTATCCCGGGCGACATAGGCATAGCCGAAGCACAGATGCGCAGCCGTCGGCCCGGAAACGCCGTCCAGCGCCCGGTCGATCGCCGCCAGCGCGAGACGCCTCGCCTCTTCCGGCCGCGCCTGCATCCAGGGCTCGTCGAGCTGGATCACGTCGGCCCCGGCCGCTTTCAGGTCCCGCACTTCGGCATTGACCGCCGCGGCATAGTCGGCGACCAGCTCCTCCTCGTCCTTGTAAAACTCGTTCTTCGCCTGGCGCGACATCGTGAACGGGCCGGGGATCGTGATCTTGATGACTCGGTCGGTGTTGCGGCGCAGGAACTCGACATCGCGAACCTCGACCGGGCGCAGGCGCCGGATCGGGCCGACGATGCGCGGCACGACGACGGTACCGCTGGTACGCCCGCGCACAGTCGCCGGGTTGTCGAGATCGATACCCGAAAGGGCGGTTGCGAACCGGTTCGAGTAGCTTTCGCGCCGGATCTCGCCGTCGGTAATGATGTCGATGCCGGCGCGCTCCATGTCGCGGATCGCCAGCACGGTCGCATCGTCCTGCGCTTGTTCGAGCCAAGGCTCCGGAACGCGCCACAGCTCGCCGGCGCGCACCCGTACCGGCGGCAGATGCACCAGCTTCTCCCGGTCGATCAGCCAATCGGGCTGCGGATAGCTGCCGACCACCGTCGTCGGAAGGAGAGTCTGGGTCATGATCGGGCCCCGTCTGACGCACCGTCATCGCAACGACGGTAAGATCGAAGCGTATCATATCCCGAACCGACCGGGGCTCGACAAGGAAACCCGCAGCATGATCGACTTGGCGGTACTGGAAGCCCTATGCTGAAAGAAATGGACGCGAAGAAACGTTGATCCGGTTTTTGTCCCGCTCGACGCCGACGGTTGCTGCGATTGGGCTGACGCAAACGCTAGCCTGGGGCTCCAGCTATTACCTGCCGGCGATTCTGGCGGACCCGATCTCAGCCGGCCTCGACGTTTCGAAATCCCTGTTCTTCGGGTTCTTCTCCGCGTCACTGCTGCTCCAGGCCGCGCTCGGGCCAGCGATCGGGAAGGCGATCGACCGGCATGGCGGGCGCGGTGTTCTGGTCCTCTCCAACCTCGTACTCGGGGCCGGGCTGATCTGGCTCGCCTTGGCACATGGTCCAGTCGCACTGGCCGGCGCCTGGGCTTTACTCGGAGTGGGTATGGCGCTCGGCCTTTACGACCCGGCCTTTGCCACGCTAACGGCGCTCTATGGCCGCGAAGCACGCGGCCCGATTACCGGCATCACCTTAATTGCAGGTTTTGCCAGCACTGTCGGCTGGCCGCTCTCGGCTTTGCTAAACGACAATTTCGGATGGCGCGGCGCTTGCCTTGGCTGGGCGGCGCTGAACCTCTTCGTCTGCCTCCCGGTCAACCGGTTTCTCATTCCGTTACCCGGGGTCAAGTCGCGAAGCGAGGTTCCGGCACCGACTGTTCTCCCCCCGGCGAATGGGTTGGTTGTGCTGGCTTTTGTGTTTGGCGCAGTGGGGTTCGTTACCGGGGCCATGGCAGCCCATCTGCCGCGCCTGTTGGAAATATCCGGCGCGACGGCGACCACGGCAATCGCCGCGGCCTCACTGATGGGACCGGCGCAAGTGGCTGCACGACTTTTCGAGTTCGGGTTGCTGAAGCGGCTGCATCCGCTCGTGTCGACCCGGCTCGCGCTCTTAATGCATCCGCTGGGCGCAGCGGTCCTCGGCGCTTTGGGAGCCCCGGCCGCCGCCGCTTTCGCGCTGTTGCACGGTGCCGGGAACGGGCTTTTGACGATCTCGCGAGGAACTCTGCCGTTAGCGCTCTTCGGTCCGGCGGGCTACGGGTTTCGCACAGGAATTATCGCTGCGCCGGCGCGCGTGACGACCGCGGTAGCGCCGGTTCTCTTTGGCTTATTGTTGAATGTGATGGGGACGTCGGCTCTGGTGATCTCGGGAGGGCTGAGCCTTGCCGCGCTTGCTTCGCTCGCGCTGCTCCGGGTGCGGACAGTCGAAGCGCCCAGCTGACCGTCTCGTCCGCGCGTTCGAGTTTCGTCGCATGGCACGGCGGGGTCAGTTCTTGAGCATGCCTTGCTTCAATACCGCCGTGTTGTACCCGATCATCCGGGTGTAAGTCGGGGCCGGCCCATTTGGCCGGGACAAAGCATCGGAATAGAGCGGCGGACCCGGTGTCGTGCCGGTGTCCCGCGCGAGTTCCTCGACGAGCCGCGGGTCGGCGATATTTTCGAGGAACAGCGCCTTGATGCCCTCGCGGCGGATCTGCCGGATCAATCCCGCTATCGCTTTCGCCGAAGGCTCGCTTTCTGTGTTGATCCCTTCTGCTGCCAGGAACGTCACGCCATAGGCCTTTCCGTAATAGGCGAAGGCGTCATGACTGGTGATTACGCGCCGCTTGTCCGCCGCGATCTCCTGCAGCTGGCCGCGCACTTGAGCGTCCAACGCCTCGAGCTCGGCTTTGTAACCACGGAACCGTTGGCGATACGCTTCCGCATGGTCGGGATCGATATTGGCCAAAGCCCGCGCGATATTGTTGGCATAGATCACGCCGTTGCGCGGGTCCTGCCAGGCATGCGGATCGGGTAACGGCGATTTTTCGCCCGGCTCCTCGGTCGTGATCGGCGGGACACCTTCGGTGGCCGTCGTGACGACGCCCCGGAACCGCGCGGAGCGGGTCAGCCGGGTGAGCCAGCTCTCGAACCCCAAGCCATTGACGACGAGCAGCTGCGCTCCTGCAAGGAGCCGGGCCTGGTCCGGGGTCGGCTCGAAGGCATGCGCGTCGGAGTCCGGTCCGACCAGGCTCGTCACTGCGACGTCGTCGCCGCCGATCCGGCGCACGATGTCCTCGAGGATGCTGAACGAGACGACGACCCGAACGGGGGCGTGCGACGCCGCGATCGCTTGGCCGCACCAGGCAAGCACCAAGCAAATGGCGACGAGGCAGCGGCTACCGTGCCAAAGCATGTTATGTCATATCACCCTTCGGCCATTGCGAGAGAGCAGCCTGATGACCGCGTCCGAACAATCGCCGCTGATCCCGGTCACCTTGCTGACCGGTTTTCTCGGCAGCGGCAAGACGACGGTGCTCAACCATGTGCTGAAGCAGCCGGACATGGCGGCGACGGCGATCATCGTCAACGAGTTCGGGGAGATCGGCCTCGACCATCTTCTCGTCGAGCGGTCGAGCGAGGATGTAGTGCTGCTGAACAGCGGCTGCCTCTGCTGCACGGTGCGCGGCGACATCGCTGACACATTGACGAACCTCTTTGTCGATCGCGCCAAAGGGAAGGTCCCGCTCTTCACCCGCGTTGCGATCGAGACCACCGGCCTCGCCGACCCCGCGCCGATCCTGCACACCCTGATGACCGACCCGATCGTCGCGGCGCGGTACATGCTGGATGGCGTCGTGACGACGGTCGATGCGGTCAACGGCGCGGGTACCCTCGACCGGCAGCCTGAGGCGGTGAAGCAGGTCGCCGTCGCCGACCGTTTGCTGGTGACCAAGGCCGATCTGGCCGATCCGGCGGCGCAACGGGCGATCGAGATGCGGCTGAAGGCGCTGAACCCGAGCGCCGTGCTCGTGCCGGTCACGCGAGGGATGGTCGATCCGGCCGTGCTGTTCAACATCGGTTTTTACGATCCGGCGGCCAAGAGCGCCGATGTGCAGCGCTGGCTGCGCGACGAGGCGTTCGCCAGTGACCACCACCACGAACACGAGCATCTCGACGTCAATCGGCACGACGACCGCATCCGCGCCTTCTGCATCATCCGCGAGCGGCCGATCTCGTGGGCTGCCCTGTCGGCCTGGCTCGACGGGCTGGCGACGATGCGGGGCGAGGATCTCTTGCGGTTCAAGGCGATCGCGGCGGTCTCCGACCGTCCCGATCAGCCGGTCGTGTTGCACGGTGTGCAGCACCTCTTTCACCCGCCTGTGCTTCTGCCCGAGTGGCCGAGCGAGGACCGGCGCACGCGCATGGTGTTCATCACGCGCGACCTGCCGCCAGAGGTGATCGAAGCCACTCTGACTGCGTTTGAAGAGGCTGTTGAGGAAACCCCGCCGCCCCAGTCCCCTCCCGGGGAACAGGCAAAGCGAGCGACCCGACGGGATTTTCTCGTTTCCGCCGGTTCGATTGCTGCGGCTACCGCTTTTGCCGGTCCGGCGCGTGCCGTTATGGGACCCGACGACAAGTTCGATCTGGTAGTCAAGGGCGGCGAGGTGCTCGATCCAAGTCAGTCGCTCCGGGCCCGGCGGGACGTCGGGATCCGCTATGGGATAGTCGAGGCGCTTGAGCCGGAAATTCCCGCGGCCCGTGCGTTGCGCGTGCTCGACGCCTCGGGGAAACTCGTCACGCCGGGCCTCGTCGATCTCCACACCCACGTCTACCCTTACGGCTCGGCGATCGGGATACCGGCCGACGAGCTCGTTGTCCACCAGTGCACGACGACCTGCGTGTCGGCCGGCGATGCCGGGGCCAACAACTTCGCAGCCTTCCGCCGCTTCATTGTGGCGCAGACGCGCACTCGCCTCTGCGCGTTTATACACATCGCCAATACCGGGCTCGCGTCGTTCCCGATCGCCGAGCTCACCAACATCAACATCGCGGATGTGGGCGCAGCAGCGAAAGCTATCGCCGAGAATGCCGACATCGTGATCGGCGCGAAGGTGCGGATGTCGGAGAACGTGATTGCCAAGAACGGCATCGAGCCGTTGAAGCGGGCGATCACGGCTTGTGAACAGGCGGGAACGGGCGGCCGCGTCATGGTTCACATCGGCGGCGTCGAGACCCGTGCCCTGATGGCGCAGATTCTCGATATGATGCGGCCCGGAGATATTTTGACCCATGCCTACTCCGGCGCGCCAAACCTGTCCGGTGATTTCACCAATATTGTTCAGGACGGCGGCCTGTTGCAGGCGGCGCTGGCGGCCAAACAACGCGGCGTCATCTTCGATGTCGGCCACGGCGGCGGCAGCTTCGATTATACCGTGGCGGAAGTCGCCCTCGCGCACGGATGTCCACCGGACACGATCTCGTCCGACATCCATGTGTTCTCCGGGAATACGCCGGGCATGCCCTATCTGACTTGGGTGATGAGCAAGTTTCTCGGGCTGGGGTTCTCGCTCGACCAGGTCGTCGCCATGGCGACGATCAATCCCGCGAAAATCATCGACCGCCTGCCAAAGCTCGGTACGCTCCAAATCGGCGCACCCGGCGATGTGGCGATCATGGAGCTAATCGAGGGTCCGGTGACCTTTGTCGATACCCGGAACAATACACGCGGTGGGAAGGCCTATCTGAAACCCGTGCAGACGGTGACTGCGGGCGTTCCTTTCGGCCGACCCTATAATCTGCCGTTCTCGGTGAGGTGACCCGCAGGTCCGCGAACCTTGCGGACGAGAGGGCGGCAAGCGAGAGAGTCCCCGGTGCTCACGCGATGGGGAACCGGGTGCCGACGATACAGTTTTCGAGGATCCCGCGGCCTTGGTCCGGGATATGGCGCTCCCGGACAAAGCGCTCGAGCACATCGCTCACCGCCTCGGCGCCGATCTCGGGCACGGCGGGCACGTACTGGACGAGGTTGTCGCGGAAGCCGCGGCGGGTCACGAAGATCGGCTCGAGACCGCGGGCCCGCGCCACGGCAGTGAGGCAATCGGCCATTGGCCTGACCGCCGGGTTGACGGCGAAATCAGCCCAGTTGTTGGCGAGACAACCGCCGGGCGCGAGCGCATCGAGGCACCGGATCCAAAAGGTCTCGTCGCTTTCGGCAGGCCCGCCGGGACCATACAGATCCACGAGGATCACGTCATGGCGCGCAGTCGACCGGGCGAGAAATCGCTGGGCCGTATCCAGCACGACCGGCTGCTTCAAGTAAAACCACCGGCGCGCGATGCCGACGATCGTCTCGTCGGAATCGACGAGCGTCGGCGCGCAATCCGGCAGATACGCGCGCATAAACCGCCACATCGCCGCGCCGCCTACGCCAAGCAACAGCGCATTTATCGACCGGGCGCTCATCGCGAAAGCCAGCGACATCAGCCGCTCGTAATGAAAGACGAGGCGAGCCGGATAGAGCAGGTCCATGCTCGACTGCTCGGTGACTTGCGCTCCGCCGCCGAACGACCCCAGGGTCCGGAAATTCCGCGGCCCCCGGTCGAAATCGACAACGAAGACCGCCGCGCCGAAGATCTCTGCGCGGCGCAGCACACGGATGCGCGCGTCGTTCCCGAAATAATCGAGGATCAGGCTGCGCTGGCGTTCTTCGCCATAATCGCTGATCATGGCGGGAGCGCCCGGAGTGCATCGGCAAAGCGGCTCAATGCTTGATCGCCTGCGGGGCTGAGGCGGTATATGCCCGTTCGATACGGCTGAACCAACCGTACACGTCGCGTTGTACGATGCGCGCGGCCCTCGGCACACCCGACGCCGCGCGCAGGGCGGCAACTCGCATCGGCCCGCTTACAGCGAGAGCGCGGGCACAGCGCAGCGCGTCCTGCCGAAAAGCGGTGACGAGCGGTACGCCGACGGCCCCGCCGACATTCGTGTCCCCAATGCGGCGGGAGAACTCGTCCAGAAGGCGCAGGACCCGCAGCTTCGCCTGACGGGGCCGATAGGGCACCGGCTCCTCCAAGATCTCAACTGTCTTTCGAGCGAGGCTGACCAGCATCAGCCCCAATCCGAGCCGGCGGCACAACTTGCGGATCTCGGGCCTCTCCGGGGCAAGGGCACCTCTGCGGTTGCGAGAGGTGGATCGCGGAACTGCAAGATAGACCCGCTCCGTCAGCGCCAACCGGTCGATCCCTTGCAATACCAGCGGCAGGTTGAAGCGGAGTTTGAGTTCGATAATGACCGGCGGCTCCTCGCCGCGGCGAGCGACGAGATCGCAACCCCTGACCTCGCCCTTGACGATGTATCCTTGCCGTTCGAGGTAGGTCTTCACCGGCAGATAGAGCGCTACCTCTCGGCACGCGTTATCATTCTGTTGCTTCACGCCGAGCACTACTAATGGAGAGGCTCATGCGTGCACAAGTGCTGACCGCGGCCCGGCGACCGCTCGTCGCCGTCGATTTGCCACCGCCGCGCCCCGGTCCGCAGCAGCTCTTGATTGCAGTGCGGGCCTGTGCGGTATGTCGGACCGATCTGCACGTAGTCGACGGTGAGTTGCCCGACCCCAAATTGCCGCTGGTGCCAGGGCACGAGATCATCGGCACCGTAGTCGAAAAGGGGGAATCGGCCGACCGCTTCGCGATCGGCGATCGGGTCGGTGTGCCGTGGCTCGGCTGGACCTGCGGCGTGTGCGAATATTGCCGCAGTGGCCGGGAGAATTTGTGCGACCGCGCTCGGTTCACCGGTTATCAGATCGACGGCGGCTATGCCGAGCTGACCGTCGCCGACCAGCGTTATTGCTTTGCGATCGACCCGCGCTATGGGGATGCCGAGGCGGCTCCGCTGATGTGCGCCGGGCTCATCGGCTATCGGACCCTGCGCATGGCCGCGGACGCGCAGCTGATCGGGATCTATGGCTTTGGCGCGGCCGCTCATATCGTGGCGCAAGTGGCGCGTCATCAGGGCCGACGGCTGTTCGCTTTCACTCGCCCCGGCGACCTCAAAGCACAGGATTTCGCCCGTTCGCTCGGTGCCGAGTGGGCGGGGGGGTCTGACCGGCCGCCGCCGGAGCGGCTCGACGCAGCGCTGATTTTTGCCCCGGTGGGCGCGCTCGTGCCCGCCGCCCTGGCCGCTACAAAAAAGGGCGGCATCGTAGTATCGGGCGGTATCCATATGAGCAATATCCCTTCCTTCCCGTACCGCATCCTGTGGGAAGAACGCCAGCTGCGCTCGGTCGCCAACCTGACCCGCAGCGATGCAGAGGAATTCCTGGCCTTAGCCTCAGTAGCAGGCATCAAGACCGAGATTGAGACTTATCCTTTGGACAGCGCAAACAAGGCGCTCGCCGATTTGCGTCGGGGCGCTTTACAAGGCGCTGCCGTCCTCGTCCCCTGACCCCCGCATTCTGACTGGCGACTGGTTCGGGGCCTTGGAGGCTCCGCACTTCCCATGCAGGCCGAGAAGCGAGCGAGGTAATCGTAGTCTTTCCGGCTAAGGCTTTGGTCCGTCGGCATGGTCTTCGAGCCTCGACAGCCGATCGAGCATCGCGTCGACTTCGGCACGCTGCGCATCGAGGTACTCGTAGTATAGCCGCTCGACGCGACGGTACGGGCTGCCGCGAACGCTCGCGAGCATATCGCGCCGCTGATCATGACTGGCGAGAATCGAGTCATACTTCTCGCGGAAATACCGGAGATTGTCGTCCAGCTTCACAAACCGCACATCCGACAGCAAATCGATTGCGCGCTGCGTCTTATACATTCTGAACGGAGACTGGAGCGTGAACAGACGAAACGTCGTATCATAAAGATCATTCGGCTCGTGGACCGGCAGAGTCTTGAGCAATGCGCCGTGCCGTGTCGGCAGCCAGTGAAATTCGTGGAACGCGTCTCGCTCCGGTCCGTCGCGTTGAATTTCCCGGTAGTCGCCGAGGTCCCCCGAGGTGCCGAGCTCCGCCAGGTTCACAAACTCGTTTGCAGGCACGGCCAAATTGAATATCTGACGGAATTTTACTGCCTGCACAGACAGCGGCGACCAGATGTTCGCCGCTGCCAAAGCGTTCCGCAATGTATGGGCGCAGTTGTCGGCCCAGACGCTCCAATTGTAATCGGCATCCCCCTCGGCGTACTCGCGGTTCTTGTCGTTGAGAAAGGCGATGATCTCGTCGAGCATTGGCCGGGTCACCGGAAGGCGCGCGCAGAACACCGACCGCGCAAACTGCAGTGCGAGGTCCGTGCCGATGCCCTCGTTCGCGACGAAATTCTCGAGTCCCGCACCGGTGTTCGCGGATGGATAATCATGAAATTCGACGCCCTTGTAGACCCCCTTTTCGATCGCGTCGTGCACGGCAGCCTCGAAATGGGCCTGGGTCAGAGGCTCGCCAAATTTGAGATTGCCCTCGTAAAAAAGCTCGTAGCCCGGAATTGCTACCCAGTTGATGTTGCGAAACCAGCGGCCCACGCTCACCCCCGCACCGTGTTCGGGATCGTTAAGTTCGGTTGCTGCGACGCGGCAGCGCCGCAGCTGCGGGAATGGCGCCTGCTCGTCCTTGCATGCGCCCTTGATGTACATGACCGCGTGACCCGCGACCCCGCCCTCGCCTTTCAGCTTGGAGCGGAATTGGCTCGTCGCACAGAGTTCCACATAATACGGAAACAACTGATCGTAGACGGGGTCCGGACGCCGCTCGGCGATGATGCGGTCCGGCTTCAGCATGAACCGTGAGATCATGCCGTCTTCACCGCACCCGCTGAGCAGCAGTATGATTCCGGCGAGAGCCGCGGAGAAACAACCGCGGCTCGCTGTTGCGGAGCGACGGTTGCCTAACCCCGACGCTCCGCCTCGGTTACCGGCACCATAATCGAAAGCAATTTCGGCCCGACACCGCTCCCGACACCGCCGCTGATTCTGTTTGACACGCCTAGGCATCGGGTCACAATCTTTCCGAAAATTTAGACTTTTTCGGCCGCCGGCCTGCATGAATCATGCAGGCAACGCGCACGCACGTCGCGAACGATAATAGGCTCCCGGTGAGAAATTTGCAGTGAGCAGACATGGTCCTCCATGGACTTGCTTGGTCCTGATTTGCCTTGCTCTCGTTCTTGCGTCGTGCAAACCGGGCACTAAGGTTGAGGCCCCCGAGGTGCGTCCTGTCCGAACGGTCACCGCCGCCAGAGGAGAGGCGGCCGAAACTGTCGTGTTGACCGGGCACATCCAGGCCGACGATGAGCCGGCATTTGCTTTCCGGATTGGCGGGCGGATGATCGAAAGACCGGTCAATGTCGGCGACCGGGTCGAGGCGGGGCAGGTGCTGGCCAAGCTCGACCCGGAAAACGAGCTTAATGCGCTGCGCTCCGCCGAATCGGCTCTCACCGCCGCGCAAGGGCAATTGACCTATGCGCGCGGCGATTTCGAACGGCAACGACAGTTGCTGGCGAACGGCCATACGCCGCGCGCCCGTTTCGATCAGTCGCAGAAGGCGCTGCAAAATGCGCAGTCTCAGGTCGACAATACGGAAGCGCAACTGCAGATCGCCAGGGACCGCGTCAGCTGGACTACCCTGACGGCCGACGCCGACGGAACTGTGACGGCGCGGGGCGCGGAACCGGGCGAAGTGGTACAGGCTGGGCAGATGATCGTTCGGCTCGCCCGGCAGGGTGGGCGCGACGCCGTCTTCGATGTGCCGGCCCAATTGCTGCGGTCGGCGCCGACCGATGCGCAAATCACAGTGAGGCTGACGGACGATCCCAGCGTGACGGCGACCGGTCGGGTGCGGGAAGTCGCGCCGCAGGCCGACCCGGTGACCCGGACTTTCCAGGTCAAGGTCGGGCTTAGCGACCCGCCGGAGACTATGCGGCTCGGCGCCACCGTTACCGGCAGCGTCAAATTGGAGGCCGAACCGGTCATCGCAATCCCCGCCTCAGCCCTGACCGAGCTCAATCGGCAGCCCGCCGTATGGATCGTCGATCCGAAAGGGCTGACCGTGTCGCTGCGAAACGTGGAGCTGCTACGACACGATCCGGGGACGGTGGTCATTGCCCAAGGGCTCGATGCCGGCGATATCGTAGTGACGGCCGGCATCCAGGCCCTCCATCCCGGCCAGAAAGTCCGGCTGCTCGGGTCGTCCTCCTAGATGCAGTTCAATCTGTCGAAGTGGGCGCTCGAGCACCGCTCGTTCGTGGTCTACATGATGATCGCGGCGACGATTGCCGGATTGTTCGCCTTCTATCGGCTCGGGCGCGACGAAGATCCGCCTTTCGTGATCAAGACAATGGTCGTGCAAGCGGCCTGGCCGGGCGCGACGATGGACGACACCCTGCTACAAGTCACGGACCGGCTAGAGCGCACACTGCAGGAAACGCCGAGCCTCGATTTCTTGCGCAGCTTCACGAGCCCTGGCAGAACCACGATCTTTGTCAATTTGAAGGGGAAGACCACCGCCGCGCAGATTCCCGACATTTGGTATCACGTTCGCAAGAGCATCGGCGATATGCGCCATACTCTACCGGCCGGCGTGGCCGGTCCGGGGTTCAACGACGAGTTCGGCGATGTCTTCGGCATCATTTACGGCGTCACCACTGATGGGTTCACTCATCGCGAGTTGAAAGACCATGTCGAGGACATCCGCTCGCGTCTGATGCAGGTGCCGGACGTCACGAAAATCGAGGTCCTCGGCGCTCAGGACGAAAAGATACTCGTCGAATTCTCTGTTCAGCAGCTCGCGGGGCTCGGGATCGAACGCTCGGCTCTGACCGCGGCTCTCGCGGCGCAGAACATCGTCAGCCCGTCCGGGATTCTGCAAACCGGCAACGAGAGACTAACGCTTCGCGTCTCGGGGGCATTCGAATCCGAGCAGGATATCCTGGCGGTGAATTTTGTCGCGAATGGACGCCTGATCCGGCTGCGCGACATCGCCCAAGTTCACCGCGCCTATGCGGACCCGCCGCAGCCGATGTTCCGGGTGAACGGCAAGCCGGCGATCGGCATCGCCATTGCCATGCGGGAGGGCGGCGATATTCTGACCCTTGGCCGGAATATCGAGCAGGCCATGCGCGAGATCAGGGCCGATCTGCCGCTCGGCATCGAGCCGGTCCTGGTGGCCGATCAGCCTTTGGTCGTCGATCACGCGATCCGCGACTTCACGACATCGCTGTGGCAGGCGATCGCCATTATCATGGCGGTGAGCTTTGTAAGTCTCGGTTTTCGCGCCGGGGCCGTAATCGCGCTCTCCATCCCGCTGACGCTCGCCATCGTGTTCCCGGTCATGCAATTCACAGCGATCGACCTGCAGCGGATCTCGCTCGGGGCGCTGATCATCGCGCTTGGGTTGCTCGTCGATGACGCGATGACCACGGTTGACGTCATGACCTCTCGCCTGGCGGCCGGAGACAGCAAAGAGCAGGCGGCAACATTCGCATACAAGACACTGGCATTGCCGATGTTGACCGGGTCCTTTGTCACGGCGGCAGGCTTCGTGCCGATCGGCTTCGCCAGGAGCTCGGCGGGCGAATACACCTTTTCGATTTTCGCAGTGGTGGCATACGCGTTACTGCTCTCTTGGTTTGTGGCGGTTATCTTCGCACCGTTGCTCGGCGTGGTGATCCTATCCAAACCCAAAGCCAAGCCGTCCGACAAACCCAGCGCGATCCTTCGCTACTTTCGCGGGTTTCTGACCGGTGCGATGCGCGCGCGCTGGGTTACAATCGGTGTGACGCTGGCGGCCTTTGCTGCGGCCGTACTGGCAAGCCCATTCGTGCCGCGCCAGTTCTTTCCGCCATCGGATCGACCGGAGCTTCTGGTCGATTTGACGCT
>Ga0126383_10000056_pt1 | contig 52803 bp, 32 predicted proteins | sample PanSoiMetPlot_35_FD_96882 | JGI IMG/M metagenome (GOLD analysis project Ga0126383, IMG submission 96882) | Tropical forest soil microbial communities from Panama - MetaG Plot_35 | ecosystem: Environmental > Terrestrial > Soil > Tropical forest > Bulk soil | place: Panama | collected 2016-02-17 | reverse complement strand
AGGTCGACTGCTGCATGATCCGCTGCTGAATCATGGGAATCACCTGGCCCATGGTCAGGTGCAGACAATCTTCGAGATATGCCATTGCGTCACCTCCTTAGCGCATGCAGTTCCTCACATCTTCACTCCGATCCTGCCGGTGTAATCGATGCGATGCAGCAGGATCCTCACTGAATTCGTCTCAAAGTATTCATCGACAGCCCTGCGGGCGCCCTGCCAATGACCGTAATCGTCGATGATTAGCACGCCGCCGGGGGCCAGGCGGGGAAACAGATGGGTCAGCTCATGCCGCGTTGATTGATACCAGTCAGTATCGAGTCTCAGCAGGGCAATCTGATCCGGCGCCTGCGCGGGGATGGTTTCCTCGACGGGACCGGGAACGAACTGTACCTGCCCCCGATCGTATCCGGTGCTGAAAACGGCAGCTTCGACTTCCGCCCGGGTCGCGGCACATCGCACCTGCTCGAGAATCTGGCTGGCAGTTTGCCCCAGGTAATCAACGTCCTGGGATCCCGGCTGGGTCATGCCCGCGAAGGTATCGAACAGATGCAGCCGGCGATCGGCTGGTCCATCCTGTAGCAGGGTCAAGGCCATCGCCATCACGCTGCCACCCTTCCAAACGCCGCACTCGACAAAGTCTCCGGCGATGTCGCCACGCGCGAGGTATCGCACCGCGCTGATCAAAGCCTGAATTCGTTCGGTGCTCGTCATGGTGTACGGCGCTACCGCGCGAATGATTTCTATGTCCCGCAGATCGAAATCGGCGGGAAACCCGTTTCGGCTTGGTTCACTCACTTGATTGTCTCGCTCTTTCGGTTTTCCACCAGGGCCAGGCCCAGGCGATCGTCTTCAGCATCGCCGCCTTCGGCGGCCCAGAGCCGCACCACCTGATAACCGGCATCTTTGATTCGGGTGAGCGCGTGGGGCACCGTGCCCCCGGCGTAGGTCGCATCGTGAATCAGGATCAGGCCGCCCGCGCAAACCAATCGGGCGGCCAGTTGAAATTCCGCCCACACGTGATCGCCGTCGTGCAGCGAATCCAGCAGCGCCGCCTCGTATTGTTCTCCGGCGGCGATGGCCGCCGTCATCCCTTCAAGCGAATCGACGCAGCGCTCTTCAATGCGCTCGCGCATGTGGTTGGGCAGCGTCTCCCAAAGCTCATGACGTCCGTCATGCTGAAAAGGATCGAGGGTGACCACCCGGCCCTGTTCGCGATGCGCCACGGCTGAGGCCAGACAAGCTGCCGAGATGCCGCGCGCGGTGCCGGTTTCAAGGACGCGAATGCAGCCGTTCGCCCGCACCAGGTAATGCAGCGCCGCCAGCAGCGGCAAGGTCGAAGGATCCTTCACGGCCGCCGCATCGCCCGCGGTCAATCCGTAGAAGGACCAGGCCAATGCTTCGATACCCCTTCGGCCTAACCAGGTGCGCAACGCGGCCAGAAATACCTGGTAATGGTCATCGTCAATCCGGTCCGCCAGGGGCTCTTTGACCGAGGAGAACAGCCCCTGCCACTGCGGGTATTTGCGTTTGGCGCCGCCGCTAAAGTGCAGCACCTTTGGCGAGCGCCCGCGCCAGCCGGCATGCAGCCGCGAACCAATCTGGTAGAAGTCGACGTCCTGAACGTGAAGCTGCACGTTGTAAATCGGATCTAATTCAATCCCGCATTGCAGCCGCGCCAGTGCCAGGTTGAAGATGAACTGGTTGCGCCACTTCACCTGGCTGTGACCGTCAATCCAGGCGCGCGCGCGCGGCATGGCTCGAATCACGCCGTCGAGGGCGCGCAGGGCGTTCTGATCGCCGGCAAAGATCCCGTCGTTGACCACCAGAGTGTAGGATTGTTCCGCCTCTGAAACTTCCAACTGCCGCAGGTCGGACGCGCCACCGCCATAGATCCAACCGATGGCTGAACCGAGATGGTTGGCTTCGTGACTGTTACCCTCGCGGCAAGTGAGAATGCGCCCCGGCGGACAGGCTTCAAGCGCCGCGAAGACCGGGCGCAGGTCGCCCAGCACCATCATGTCGGCGTCGAGACAGAGATAATATTGCGCGTCGACGACCCGCGCGATTGAATACATCACCGCCTTGGTCATCGGATTCAAACCGGCCCGCGACTGACATCGGATCGGCGTGGCTTTATATTTCGACACCACGCGCTCGCAGGCCGCATTGCCGTCGATGATGAGCACCACCACCAGCGCATCCTGGCAACCGCCGTTCGCATAGAACGAACCCAGCATGTCATCGAGCAGGTGTTCAAAACCCGGGCTCACCACCGTGGCCACGCACTTCTGCGCGCGCGGCAAACTCGGCGGGACACTGAACTCTGCCCGATTCAAAGAATCCGTGATCCGGGTGATCGGGACCGGCGATTCATCAACCTGCGGATCAAGCCAAACGGCGTGGCAATGTTCCCAGCGGCTGGTGCGCACCACGAGTTCCAGATGTTCAGCCCCCGAAACGTCGGCGGTCAGCACACGCGGCGACTCGCCGGCCTGCACAAAAGTTTCGACCGCCACCTCACGGCCGTCAGCCAGCACGGCAAAGTCGGCGTGCGATCGGCCCGGCGGCACATCGTCGTTCAGCGCCACGCGACAACTGAATCCGGCGTACAGCCGGTCGAGCCGGAATCGCACCCGCGCCGGCGGATGTGTGCCAAACGCATGGGCATAGTACTGATGATGAACGACAACGGATTGACCTTCGTAACCCAGACTGCCATTCATGCCGAGGTCGCCATAGCCGACCTGCATTTCGAGCAAGGGAATTTGATCGAGATACATATTTAGTGACCTACAGCTGAGCGCAGTGCAATCAGCTCACGCGGTCTCGCGCGCTTCACACCGCGTTCGATTAATTTGGCTCGGCCTTGATTATCGCCTGCTCCGGCGGCTCGCCCTTGAGCGTGGCCTCAATCGCATCACGATAACGCCGCCCCAGATCCAGAACTCGCGCCGAGATTTCATGGATTACCTGGGCCAACGGTCCGCAGGCGTCCAAATCGGCAGACTCGCGGAACATCAGCGCCGCATCGCTGAAACTGTATTCGAGACATCCAAAGGTAAGCCCGTCGTTGACCCGGGCACAGAGTTCAAAAATCGAATGCCGGCGCTCTGCCGGAACCTCGGCCCGGCTGACCAACAGACAGCGGACCGAGACATGTTCCGTGTTGTATAACCACACGACCTGTTCGAACGAGGGGTCGTTCTCCAGGGCTACCACGACGATGAATTCTTCGTCTCGCGTAAAAGACTGGAGTTGCCATCCGAATGGCGCGGTGCATTCGGCGACTGCGTTCAGAAATTGCCGGGTATCGGGAGCTGGAGTTTTGTTGTTTGAGTCCATGGTAAGTTGCTCTCTTATTTTGCGGGCTTGTCTCTTGAACCGGTCCCTTTCCAGGATTCAAATTCGTCCTCAGTCCCGCGCCTCTTGGATTTTCGTTCAATGGTAATCAGAAATTCCTCGCCCTTGAAGCCCCAGGTTTCGACGAAGTCGCCCTTTTGCACGTCGTGCCTTACATCATCGGCCTTGCCCTTCTTTCCGGGATCGTAGCGCTTGCCGATCAGGCGATTAACGCTGAGGTCTCCCAAAAACAAGTTGCTCAAATCATTGTTGGCCTTGGTTAGAAACTGCTTGCAGGCCCCGATGATTGCCGGCCGGTTCTTGGCGTCAGGCTTGAACCCTTTGGCAGTCATCATCTGGACGGCGACATCGATCGTCTTTGGCGAAATAGCGCTCTCGGTGTGTCTGATCGTATCGCTGATGGACACCCGGTGACGAATATCAAGCTTGGCTCCCTGGTAATCGCCGGGCACCGCCCCGGCTTTCTTCCATAGAGCGCTGGAAGCGAAAGCCTTATGCGTCGCCTCTTCCCACCCCAACATCTCTCGCTTAATGCCTAACGGGCCAACCGTGCCCTTTTTGACTCCGGTTTTTTTCTTGCCCGGGCTACAGACATAGTCATAGTCGATTCGGTCTTGGGTCTCAATAACGGTGAGCGACTTGAAGATCGGATGTTGCCCCTTGACGGTGACCGCAACTTTGTCGGCAGCCTCTCTGGTCAGGTCGCCGTCTTTCATCGCCGCCTGGTCGGCGGTATCAATAGCTGTAAGCCCAGCCTGGACCAGCTTTTCTTTTTCCGGATCGCCGTCCTTGGCGTTCTTGCCGAAAAGGGTCTTGAACAGCGACTTGGCCTTGTTAATGATCCAATTGACCGCAGTCTCGATCGCTTTATCAACTGCCGCCTGAAGTCGCTTAATGATGTCCTTGATCTTGCTGGTGACTTTGCCCAGACCCACAAAGCCGGCCAGGAAGCTAATGGCCAGTGACAACAACCCAGCCAGGATGTTCTCGACTTTGGCGGCGGCCGCGCCGATGTTGCCGGCGGCAATCTGCACGATCGAGTTGATGAAGGCTGAGACTACCTGGGCGATCTTCGAGATCTTTTCCACGAAGACCATGACCGTGTCGTAGATCGACATGATGGCCGAGATGAAACCCGCCCCCGGAATGAACATGGCGATCAGCTTGGGAACAGCTTTGGTGACGATCGCTTCTTTGACGAAATCGATAATCCCCTGAACGATGGTGTCCTTGAGATCGGTGAGCTTCTCTTTGATGACTTCCCAGGCCGCCTTGGGTCCGCCATTGATTAAGGCCATCACGATGTCGAACGCCGTCTCGAGACCCTTCATAATCGTCTCGCCGTTCGGCCCCAGGGCTTTGACGATCTTGCCGCGAATCTGCGCCCAGCTGACGCCCAGAATGCTGATCGCCATCTTGCCGAACTCAGGCAAGGTCAGCGCGGTGGGAATATAGACACCTTCCAGCGATCCGGTCAGCCAATCGATCAAACCCTTCTTGAGGTGCGTCAGGATGTTGCCGGCGAAGTTGGTGAATCCCAGCTTGGCCGCGTTAACCAAATTGCCAACGAAGGGCAGCGGGTTTTGCAGGATGCTCTTCAACGCGGCGGCGGTCTTCTTCACGTATGCGAAGGCGCCGGGGCTGACCACGTCGAAGACAATCTCGAGCAGCTTGAACATCGCATCGACGCCCCAGCTCACGAACTTGCCGATGAAACCGCCGAACACACCGGCCAGCTTCGCGAAGGCCTTCGGCACCAGGATGATGTCTTCGATCGTGAGCGCTTTGAACGCGGCGATGAACAGATCGGGAATCTGGCTGACGAACCCTTTCAGCTGCGACATGGTGCTCTTGAACCAGGCCCAGGCCCGCGGGATTGCTTTGGCGTCCTGCATCTTCTGCCAGACATCGCCGAGGCCAATCATCTTGAGCAATGGACCAAGCAGAGTCTCGGCGCTGGGCGTCACCTCTTCACCGGTGATCGGATCCTTGCCGAGAATGCCCTTGAGCAGGTCGTAGCCGGCGGTGCCTTCGGCGAGTTTGGCGATTGGCTTGAGGATCGCGTCCTTGATCAGATCGATAATCCCGCTGACGAGTCCCTTGGCGCAGCTGATGATCTGATCGATCGGTCCGGTGAAAATTTGTTTGGCTTCTTCCCAAACGGTGCCGGGCTCAGTGACGATGCGCTTCAGGCTGAGACGATCGATGAAGGTCGTGACCGCAGCCTTAATCGCCGCACCCGTCATGCCCAGCGCCGAAATCTGCTGCTCGACAAGGGCGCCGGCTTTCTCGAAGACGCCGGAGTTGTCGAGGGCCTCAGTGATCAAACCGCCGCCCGGCATAAATTCAACCAGCGCGCGCAGAATGTTCGCGGCGCTGCGATCCACCCCGCTCATGTTGATCGGATTTACGCCGAGCACAATCGTGAACATCCGGAATCCCGGAATTATGTTCGCCTTGCCGGCCAGCCAATCGAGCGGATCAACGTCAATGCCGATGTCCTTGGCAAGGTCGCCCAGACCATAGCCCTGCGCCCGCGGCCTGGTTCGCTGTTGCACATTGAAACGCTCGCCGCGCACCGCCGCGGTCGACGCGCGCTCGGCTTCGTGTTCGAGCGGATCGCCAAAGCCCGGGGTGAAATGCTGAATCGTGACACCGCTCGCCTGCTGCACGACGTGCGCCACCTCGTGCGCAATCAGACGCAGATCAGTCGGCTGTTCGCCGGGCCCGAGGAAGATGTGATTGCCGTAAGCAAAGGCGCGCGTCGAGAGACTTCTCACGACCCGCTGCGCGCTCGCGTCGGTGTGGATGCGAATCGGCGACAGTTCGACTGAGAAGGTGCGCGCCAACGCGTTTCTCATCGCCACCGGCAAAGGCGCGCCGGTGCTCGTGAACGCTGTCGCATCAACTCGCTTCAGCGAATGAGTCATCACTGCGCGACCGGAAGGTCGAACGAGCGGCAACGCCGGCGGCAGCAATATCTGGTTTGCCGGCAACTGGGCAAATTGGATCGCAGTTAAGGGAGTTGGGTGAGCTCCGGTGATATTCGCGCTTGATTCGCGATCAAAGACTGCCACCCCGTCTGGCTCCGGAAAGCTCCATGGATGTAACTCGGCACCGGAGTTATGGAATTTCGTCTCGCGTTGCGGCAGATGGTCGAGGGCGTTGAGAAACTGAACGCCGGAAATCAGCGGCTCACCGGTGATGATATTTTCGGGCCTCGGTAGGAGCGACGAAACCGGAGCTACTTGATTCGCAACGACTGATCGTCGGAATTCTTTGGGCAGCGGGAACCGCGGCCGTTGAGCGGACACTTTTTCACCGCCGGCGCGAATGAACTTCGACCCTGCCGCGCGCGACGGTTGCGCAAAGGACCGCGCCGGCGGCAGAGCTTTGGGCTTGGTCGAGGCCGGGACCTTCGTCGTTGTGCGTGCAGAAGTGGGTGACATTTATGAGTTAAAAGCGCGACGGCTAATGCTGAGCGTCTCTTCGATACGCGAATTTCAAGACAATTTCTCCTTACCCTCGTTTACTCTCTGGCCGCATTTTCCGGCAGAAATATTCGCGGCTCGGCCCCACCGTCGTTAACAACCTGGACAACCTGTCGTCGTATTGCCAGTTCAGTGAAAAAGCTTTGACACTCAGGACACATCTGGGCCGTTACGCCGAAAGGTTGGTCTCGTGCAAGCTCTGACATCTTAGTCTCCGCGTGAATGTTGGAACGTCCGGGCACGCCTTGTTGTGCGAGTAGAATCGCCCGGATTCCCTGCTGCGCGGGTTCGTTGAGGAGTTCGATTTCGTCCGGGTTATTGAATAACCTAGAGATCACCTGGTCACTAAAGCCGCCCGAGATTGTGACAAAGTTGTCCGCCGTCGCCGCGAAATTCATGTTCTGAGCCTCACTACCCACATAGTTGCGTCTCCGCCTTTCAGCCATCCACCGATCCCACTGTCTTCGCCGTTCGCGCGAAATCCCTCTGCCTGTGCGCGCGAGCCTAATTGCAGCTGCTATCAAGCGAGGCACTTCACCAAAGAGTCTAAAGAAACGGCCCATGCGGTCGGACAGGACTGTTACCAGCCGGAGTTGCTGATCTGCGCCTGGAGCCGCTTCCACCTGGGTTATTGCGTCGCGGACCTCGATCATGAGCGGACCTGCATTTGTCTTCACTGCTGCCGGAATGTTTGGGTCGCTTTCCAGCGACGTAAGCAATTCTCTAAGGCGCTGCCCACCGTCGCTGGCCACCATCAAACTGACGCGGTCACTGGTGGTCTCAATCCACAGCCGGTGCTGCTCATGTCCCGCACGGAACGAGACGCTGACTTCGGGCGCCGTGCCACCCTCAACTTCCGCATCGGTGGGCCGTTCACCTGTGGGATTGACCACACCACGCACTACCCAGTGAGTGCCACGGGGCACACTCTCCAACGTCTGCAACTGATAACGTACGCGAATCACTTCTATCAATGGTCTCAGTATGACGGCTCCCACACGCCGCCTCGCGAAGCGGTTCACGGCCGACTGAGCAGCGGTCAGAGCTTGTGTTAGCCGCTCTTCCGGAGAGCCGCCGCTGAGGCGTTGCATTAGCCGTTGCGCCATCGTCCTAATCCACTCCACCGCCCGATCCAGCATCTGGTCCACGCGTTGTTGCAGTCCTTGAATCACCCGCTGCACGTGACCGCCCACATCGCCGAGGCCGATGAAGCGGGCGAAGAAATCGAGAATCACGGGGATGGTGCGCGCCATTGTGCTTTCAATGAAGTTCGCTGCCGGACCAATCGTGCCCGCGGCAATCGCAGCGATGGAGTTCACCACTGATTCCACCAGGTCAAGAATTTGATTGATCCGATCGATGAAGAATTTTACGGTCGTGTAGGTCTTGATGATTGCCTGAATCACGGCGCCGACCGGACTGAGCAATGACACCAGTTGCGTAATTGCCGCGCCAACCATGCGCTCCTGAATGAACGAACGGATACTGCCCAGCGCCTGCTCGCGCAGTTGGCCGAAGAACTCGGTTACTCGATCGCGCAGCGCCTGCACCAAACCGCGTTCGCGAATTTCCTGGATCAACTGGAACCCGGTTTCGAGCGCGGCAACCACCCGCTCGCCCATTAGGGTGACCAGCTTCTGGCGCACCCGGTCCCAGGTCAGTCCCAGGATCTGGAGCACGAACCAGAGCACCCCGCGCAGGTCCCATTGCTCGGGCATTTGAATGCCGGCGCGCGCCACCGGCCCGGTCAGCCACGCAATGACGCCCTGGCGCAGGTGCGTCAGAATGTTTCGCGAGAACTGGCGCACACCCTGGCCGACGGCGCCCAGCAAATTGCGGAGAAAGCCCACGGGGTTTTGAATAATCGTATTGAAGGTCGCGCGCGCCCGCCGAAAGATGGCGATGACCCGACTGCCCCCGGCACCCATGGCCGCTTCGAAGATCAACTCGAGCAACTTCATCAGCGCCGCGCGGGCGAAACCTGCGAGATCAGTAAGTAAGGGACGGAACAGGTCGATCATCCGCCGCAGCGTGTCGATGGGATGAAGCACATCTTCGAGCCGCAATGAACTCCAGGCGGCGGCAAAGGTGCCGGTGACGCGCGCCCAGGTGAGATTGCGCGCCTGCGTCTCCTGGATAAACCACTCGTAGGCTCTTTGCAGCGCCCGCGATTCAACCAGCTGATTAACTTTCTCAGTGCCGCCCGGAATAAATTCGGCAAACGCTCGCACGACGTTAAGGGCCGATCGATCCACCGGCGCATTCGTAAACGGATCGCGGCCGAGCAGCACCGTCACCAGCCGATAACCGGGAATCTCGCGACAGAAATTCGCGAGCGGCTGCATAAACGTTTCTTTCAGCCAGGTAATTGCCTGGTCAATGAGGCGTGAGGTGAAACTGCGGAGGCGATTGACTGGTTCGGTAAAGACATTTTGAGCGCGCGTCCAAACATCGCCGGGACTGAGAATGTCGCTCAGGCTCAATGAATCGATGAAGTCGCTGAAGCGGCCGCGCAGGTATTCATAATTCAACCCGAGCGCCTCAGTCTCCTCGCTGACCCAATTGCCAAGACGCGCCACGACGCCCTGACGATCGAGCACTTGAAACAGAATTTCGCCGCCGGGAATCAGACCCATGAAGCCCCGCAGCAGATTGGTGAAATTACGCTCGACCGGACGCAGGTTGATGGGATTGCGTCCGATGATGACCGTCAGGAGTGTGAAGCCCGGCAGATTGGCGGCCAACTCGGCGAGTCCGTCCAGGATGCTGTCCAAACTCACCCCAAAAAGGCCCTGCGCCCGCGGCGTCGTTCGCTGTTGCACGGTGAATGACTCGCCGCGCACGGCGGCGGCGGAAGCGCGCTCGGCCTCATGCTCAAAGACATCGCCACTGCCGCTGGTGAAATGTTGAAACGTAACGCCACCGCTCTGCTGGACCACGTGCGCGACTTCATGCGCGATCAGGCGCAAGTCAGTCGGTTGCTCGCCGGGACCGAGGAAGATGTGATTACCGTAAGCGAACGCCCGCGTTGAAAGCGTCCTGACCAGCCGTTGCGCGCCGGCGCCGGTGTGCACCCGAATCGGCGCGAGATCGACGGCGAACGTGCGCGCCAGAGAATTTCGCACCGCTACCGAAAGGGGCGCACCCGTACTGGTGAAGTTGGTCGCATTAACTCTCTTGAGCGAGTGTGTGGTTACCGGTTTGCCGAGCGGCCGATGCAGCCCAAACACCGGGGGCGCGATCAATTGATCCGTTGGAAGCTGCGCAAACTGAATGACCGCGGTAGCGTGGCGCACTCCGTGCGAACCTTCCCTGGGTTCACTCTGGAGGGTGTCTGGATCGATAAGGCTCCACGGATGCAAGTCAGCCGGACGATGATGCGCGTCATGGCGGGGCGGAAGATCAGAGAGCACCTGCAACAAACGGGCGCCCGAGACCAGGGAATCGCTGCGCGGTAAATTCTCCTGGCGCGCCACGAATGAAGGCCAGTGATGAGCAGTGTCCGCGCGACGGAAGTCTGTGGGCAACGAAAATCGCTCGACGGGCGAGCGCTTTCTGGCGTGACTCACCAGCCGTGGCGCAATCAAACGTGGCTTCGCAAACGTGCGCGCCGGCGGCAGTACTTTAGGCTTCGCCGGCGCCGGTATCTTTGCGGTTGTGCGTGCAACGTTCGCTGCCATTCGTCGTGAGACTCCATCGCCGCGCGTCGGCAATCAGCTCTTCAGGTAATAGCGGCCACCACGAAATTCGAGACTGCCGGCCTTTGCCAGTTGTTCCAGCGCCCGCGACGAGGCGTTGGTGTCGATGCGGGCTTCCCTTGCCAGGAACACAATTCCGCGCACGCGCATCCCGGTCGGCGTGGTTTCGGCAGTCTGCTTCGCGATTTCCAGGATGCGGTCTGCGGTGGTGGGCGGCGGCGGTCCGCCGACCAATTTCAGAGTGTTCAGGAAGCCGGGGGGATCGGCGCATTCAACCGGAGCGCCGAGCGCTCCTGGTTTGGTGGCGTCACCCGGCGCCGGCTTGATCAGTGAAATGGCCACCTTGTAGCTTTTCGCGACCAGGCCGCCCAACCACTTCAATTTTTGATCCGGATTGCCGGCTGCGATCGTGTTGCGATCATTCGGCGGCGGATCATTATAGTAATCAGCAGTCGTCACGTACTTGAGTTCCGCGCCCTTGTTTTTTAGATCTTCGGCGATTTTTTCCGGCGCCTTCATCTCGCTATTCAGGCCCTTGCCGGTGTTGGCCAGGTTCCAACCAATCGCCGGGCCGTTAAGTCGATCAGCCAGGAGGTGCGCGCTGCTGAACATCGTGAAGGCGAGCCGCTTGATTTCTTTGTCGTCGCGCGTAATTGTTTGCTCGCGTGGTTCGACAATCGCCTCGATTAACTCTTTGAACTGAATACCCGACGCCGGACTACCCTTGGTGTTACCGGGCTGCCTGGTGAGTGGATCGGCAATCACCCGCATTGCCCGGCTGCCGCTGAGGCCATAGGTGACCGCAGTCGGACGCACACTGCCGCCGCCGAGTTCGACAGCTATCTCGTCTATGACTCTTTGCACTCGATCATGCCGGTCTTGCTGTTCCTTTTCGTCTGGTTCGGCGCCGCCGAACAAAGCTTCGATCTGCTTATACTTGGCTTGTAACTTGTCGCGTTGTGGCTGGGGCTGAAGCGCGATCAAATCCGGGAGAGTTTGCTCGGCGCTCCGGACAATAACGATTGGCTTCTTGCCGGCGTCGCGGTCGACATAAATATTGTGTGGTTTGCCGTCGGCTCCGGTGAAAGGCTTCTTGATCTTCCACCACGAGACCACTTTCCCAACCGCGCCTTTGACCGCTCCGACTACTTTGCTGATGATGGCCTTGGCTTTGTCGGCGATCCACTTCGCCACTTTCGCCAATACCGCATCGACCTTGGCCCGGATTTTCTGAATCGCATCGCGAATCTTGTTGGTAATCCCACTGAGGCGCAGCAATGCCGCCAGGAAGTTGATTACCAGCGACAGTCCGCGCGCTAACCCTTTTTCCATCGCGTCGGCGGCCGCACCGATGTTGCCGGCCGCGATCTCGCCAATCGAACTGAGAAAGTTCGAGATCATGTCGATGATCTGCTTGGCCTTCTTGATGAAGAAAACAACCGTGTCGTAGATTCCGATGATCGCTTTGACAATTCCGGCGCCGGGTATGAACAGGCTGACCAGCCATTGGATCGCCTGTTCGATAATCTTCTGCTGAATAAAGCTCTTGACCGCATCGATGAAGGCGTCGCGCATTTCGGCCGCCATCTCTTTCAATTGCTCCCAGGCGGCCATTGGGCCCTTGGTGATCAGGGTCTTAACCAGCTCGAAAGTTTTTTCCAGACCCGCCACCACCGGCTCGCCCATGACGTCAACCATGTGCCGGCGAATGTTTTGATACGAAATGCCGATCATTTGCAGCGCCACACTGATGATGCCCGGGAAGTCCCACGTCTGCGGCAATACCAGTCCTTCGATTGAGCCGGTCAGCCATTCGAACAGCGCGTCCTTTAAATGTTTGAGAAAGTTCTTGCCGAAATTCTTGAAGCCGGTGATCGCTGCATTCATCAGGTTCTTCACGAATTGCAGCGGCTGCGTGAAGATGGCCTTCAGCACGGCCGCGCCGCGGTTGATGATGGCTTCAATGTCTGACAGCGAATATCCGAATTTCTCCAGCGCCCAGGTGAAAAATTTCTTGGCGGCGGCCAACAGCAACTTCCCAAGTTTCGAGAGCGCGCCGGACATCGCATCCTTCATCTTTTCGATCTTCTCGTCGATGGCTTTAATCGCGGCGGTCTGCTTGTCTTTGAGTTTGTCCTGTAGCTCCTCCTCTTTCTTGGCCACGAATGAATCGAGCTGGTCCAGCTTTGAATTCATTTCATCGGCAGCCTGCTTGCCGATGTCTTTCAACGCCGGCCCCAGCTTGTCGACGTATTCCTTGATCTGGGTCCGCGTCTTTTGCAGTTCGTCCTTGCATTCCTGGACGACTCGTTTGTTGTCAGCCGAAATGTCTTCGACCAGCTTGTTCACCGTGGCGACGAATTTTTCGCGATTGCGATCGAAGATGGCTTTTACTTCCGGCAGATCATCCATCCCCAGCAACCAGTCTTTCGCCTTCTTGGCCCAACCGAACCAGCCCGAGTAGCGCTTGTCTTTGAAGGCGTCGATTTCGCGATTGACCGTGTCTTCGAATTCCTTACTGGCTTTGGCATTACCTTCGTCAAAGCGTTTCATCGACTGGGTCTCGAGATCGGCCAGCCGCTTCTTCACCTTGTCCTGCGTCGCCGTGTACATGCCGTTAATCTTGGCGGCGACTTCTTCCCGTTTCTTTTCCAGCGCGGACTTCGCGCCCTGCTGCTTGCTGCGGGTCGCGCCCAACCCGGTCTTTCTTTTGGCATTCAAATCTGCGCGCTGCTTCGACTCTTCCTGCTTCAGGTCCTTTTCGACATTTTTGCCCTGATCGGTCGCGAACTTCTGCACCGCGATCGGTTCGGTCTTCGCCGCGGTCTCCATCCCTTTCTTTTCTTTGTTCGCCACGGCCAGGTCGCCGCCGTCGACCATGTCGAGTTGTTCCTGGGTGACGCCTTCGTCCTTCAGTTTCTGGTCGGCTTCGTTGGTGTACTTGGAGAGATCGGTGTGTTCCTTTTGCAGCGGCGCGATGCCGTCCTTGCCGAGATCCAACCCTCCGGTTGCCGGCGCGCCTTCCGGCGGCGGCAGAGCTTCGGGCTCGTGCTCGCGCGGCGCCGGCGCCGGCGTATGGCTCATATCCTGAAAAGTCGAGACGACGGCGTTCTTGTCGGTCTGCATCGTCTTCAGGACTTCGGCGCCCGTATGTTCCGCTTTCTTGTCGCGCTTGAAGTTGTCAACGTCCTCAATCGTCTTGGGCACGTTCTCTTTCAGTTTTTCCTGGAGCGCCTGTTTGCCTTTGTTCGCATCAACCTTGGGAGCCGGACGATCGCCGACGACCGTGACCTGCGCCGAATTGCTTTTTGATTGACCTTCACTGGCGGGAATAACCACGGCGCTTTCGGCCTGCGCGCGTTTCTGCCCGGCATCGTCATGCGTCTGCTGGCCCTGCCGCAGTTGCTGTAAACGATTAAAGCCCCGGCCGACGACCGGGGCAGCCTTTGCCGCCAGGTACTGGGCCACCTTGCCGGAGCCGACGTTGCTGAGTGACGGCGATCCTCCCGCGCGCGGTTTCGATCGGCCTTTTGATCCGGCTCCGGGTTTCTTGCCTTTCTCAAACGCCTTTAGCTGAGTCTTCTTATCTTCCTTCTTGTCGAGCTTCTTTACATCGGGAACCGGCTTGGGCCCGGGACCTTTGCCGATTTTGGTGAGGGCCGCCCGCGCGTCGGACTCGAGCTTAGCCGCCTGTTCCGGAGTGATGTCAGGCGGCAACTCGATCATTTTGCCGTCCCGGGTTTTGTAGTATTGCTTTCCCGCAACCTGGGCAACCGGCGCGCCCAGCCGGATCGCCGGAGCCGTGGCCGGCAGCGGCGCCGGGCGCGCGGCCGGGCGCGCGGCCTGGGGCGGCGCGGCGCTTCGCGCCGGTGGCACCGGCGCTGAACTGGTTGTGCGGGTGGTTTCTGGAATGGCTGTGCCGTCCTCCCTCGATCAGAGCCGGCGCAGCGGGCAGACGCCTCCGGCTTTGCGATACTCGCGCTCGATGGCGGCTTCGACCATGCCGGAGGTGACGATCCCGCCGTCTTCGAGCGCCAGCAGCGAAGCGTGCAGCGCTGCGTTCTTGATCTGACCGCCAGTCATCGCGCAACGGGTGGCGACCTCTTCCAACAACGAAAAATCAACCGTGTGACTCACGGGCAAATGTAATTGCCAGATGGCCCAACGTTCGGGCGGCGTCGGAGGCGAGAAGTTGATCACAATATCCATGCGTCGCTGAAACGCCGTATCGATTCGCTCGCCGGCGTTCGTGGTCACCAGCAGGATGCCATCGAATGATTCGAGCCGTTGCAGCAGGAAATTGGTCTCGAGATTGGCATAGCGATCGTTGGAGCTCTGCACATTCGTGCGTTGGGTCAGCAGCGCGTCGCCTTCGTCCAGCAGCAGGATCACGTCCAGTTCTTCCGCGCGCGAGAAGACGAGATTCAGGTTCTTTTCGGTCTCGCCGATGTACTTGTTGACGACGCTGGAAAGATCGACTCGATAGAGATCCATCTGCAACGTCGCGGCGAGCAGACGCGCGGCCAGCGTCTTGCCCGTGCCGCTCGGCCCGCTCAGCAGCGCCCGCACCCCGGCATTCGTGCCCGCCGCGACCTGCGCCTGAAGGTTCTCGCGATGACGGCAGCGGCTCACCAGGTTTTCCAACTCGTCGCGTGTCTCGGACGAAACGGCCAGCTGGTCCCAGTCGCCGGTCGCCGCGAGGTGTACCGCCAGCGCATCGAGGGCCTGACGATTCAAAGATCGCGTGGCCCGTTGCGCGTCCGCCATCGAGATAGACTCATGCTGGTCCAGCGCTGCATATGATTTCGCCAGATGCGCCGCCCGGTGAATGTTTCCCGCGGTCAGCCGATAGCGCTGGCTGATGCTGTCGAGATCGAGCAGCTTCTCAGCGCTGCAAACATTTTCCCAGTGCCGCCGGCGCAAAGCTGCGTCGGGGATTTCAAGGTTGAAGGCAACTGCCCGTTCGACGCCGTCGCCGCTGACGCCGCCCTGTTTGCCGACCACAATGCCGTAAGGTGAAGCACAGGCCGAAAGCTGCGATAGCGCCACCGTTTCCTGCGGCGCCAGATCGAAGACGATCACCGGAAGAGCTTGCAGCGCGGTCGATAAGGGTCCGGCCAGACGCCATCGGTCATCCCCAGGCGCCGGCGAAGCCGTGACTTCCAGCAAACCCAACCCAAGTTCGCGGGCAATCGCCCCGAGCAAGGTACGCCGCCCATTGTGGTTGCCGCCGCGCACCATGACACCGTCGGCTTTAGTGGCCAGGAGTTGAGGAATCGCCTTCACCCGTTCGTGAAGTGCTGGGGTAAGAATCAGTTGATCGATGGGCAGCAGATCTTGCGCCGGCCGATAACGGAGGCCAGCGCCGGGAATTTCGTTCTGCTCGCCGCGCAGCGCATCCCACAAAGGACTGGGAACCTCCATCGCCCATTCCAGGCGCGGCGCTTCCGGGTTGACGACGCGCACTAGTCCGAGTTCGTGCATCCGCCGCACGCTGGAGCGCGCATGATTCGCGTTGGTTTCATCGCGGCGCCAACAATTCAGCAGACCCGGCGTCACCCGGTGTTGCCCCGGCGTGCCCTGCATCGTTTCGAAAATTGCTCCAAAGCGCAGGTCTTCTTCGATCAAGCCAATGATGGTCAGCAGGATCATCGCCGAATGATCCAGGCCCGCGGCCTGACGCAGCGCGCGCAGCGGCAGGTGCGCCGTAGTTTTCTGTTCCCACGCGCGCAACGAATCGAGCCAAACCACCACGGCGTCGCCTGAATTCACTCCGGCCAGGCCGCCATCGGCCAGTTCGTTGTTGTAACCGATGAGAAAGGGAAATTCTCTGAAGGCCGCGTCGCTGGAACCGAACACCTGCACGACGTGATGAAACAGGCTGAGCACGGCCCCATAAAAGAACAGCTTGAAGTGTTCCGCCGGAGTTGGTTCCAAATCGTCGAATAAATTCTGCGGTTGCATCTCTTAATCAAAGTGAAAAGTTATGAAGCGGCCGGCCGCCGGTACCCAGCCGGGATCGCGATCGAGTCCGGCGAAACGAATTTGTACCGGCAGCTCTGAGAGCCGAAAGAAAATATCGACATGAGTGGCGGTGACGCACACTCGTCCATCACCACACAGGAGCATCATCGCCGCGTCATGGTCCGACTCGACTCCCAGAGCCAGCCGCAGACGGGCCCGCAGATAAGGCATCAGCCGCGAGAGCCAGAGACCAAGGCCCGGCGACAACCGGAGACTGGATCGGCGCGGCGAGGGCTCTTTGATAGCGGCGCGCGACAGCGATTGAATCGGCATGCCGTAAGGCGCGATCTCGCTTTGCAGCTGCTTGCGCGAGTTTCCCGCGCGCGGCAGATCGAGAATCAAAAACCCTTCGGCGTGTCGCACCCGTAGGCGCTTGCGGCTCGCGCTCCATTGCCATGCTTGATCGCCGCCAAAGAGCGACAACCATTCGGGCGGTAGACGCCAATCGTCCGCCGGCTGAAAATCTGATCCGGGCGGCTCTGTTTGATCGCGTCCGGCGAGATTCGTCAGCTGCAACCAGATAGGATCTGCCGGCAGATCGCCCCCGCTAAGTTCCTCGCCTATGAGCGACACAAAATCCCAGATGTTCAATTCAATCCCCGGCTCTGCGGGCATGGTGAAGTCGCCATAAAGCTTCAGATACAACGCGAGATTGATTAAGTAGAAGAGCCCGCCGAGTTGGGTCTCGACTTCGACTGAATCCGGTTCGACGCCGGGCTCAAGTGTCACTGCCGCAAACGCCTCCGCCGGGGTTGCGTCCGCAATTTCAACTACACTCTCCTGAACCTCGGTAGTGCGTCGTAGGGGTTCGCTGTCTGGCAAAAGAGCGGGTGCGCGAATTGAATCCTCGGATTGATGATTAGTAGAAGCGGCGGCGGATGACGGTTCCAGCAGCGAATCGGGTACCCGGCGTTCTTTGTCACCAAGAATCCCAAGTGCCGGGACATCGGCTGCTTCTTTGAGCGCGCGGGCTGTTTGCGTTTCGAACTGAGTTGACGAGACGGACGGCGGTTCAATTGAATTCGGCGCCGGCGGCTCGGCCGGTTCTGCGAGACGCGCGAGTGCGATTGCCTTCTCTCCATCCTGATCGTCATAGAGTCGCTCAGCAACAGCTCGCTGCCATCGCTCTACTGCGCGAGCGAACGTAGGCGAGCGCGCGTGCGCCGGCGCGCGCTGGATCACGGCCGCGATGCCCAGGAAACGTTGCCGTTCCGGCGAGAGGTCGTCGCCGGTCGCAGCCGAACACCAGGACTGCCACGGCGCGGAAATAAATGTGCGCTGCGAAAGATCGGGTCTCACTCGCGGCGCTTCCAGCAAAGATCTTTCGCCGTCATCCTCAGCGGCCAGACTAATCGGCGTAGCGCAGATACTGAAAAGTTCATGGAGCGCAAAGACCCGTACGACCTGCTGGATCATCTCGTGGCATTCATCATCGGTAAGCGCACAGACAAAGGAGAGGGCCTGGTAGTAGCGGGCCAATTGATCGAGCGCCGCCGGTACATACTGCGGATGATCGCGCCATAATTGTTTGACCAGCGTCGATCTATCGCCGCTCCGCAAAAGCGTCTTCCACCACCAGCGCGTCCCCAGTAAGCCGCTGTGCCAATCGCGCGCGAGACAGGCGAGCATCTCGGCTTTATCGGCAAAGAACACGCACTCGGCATTGTTTGGTGCGCCTCCAAATGCGGGCCGCGCGGCGCTGCTGATTTTGCCTGCCAGTGATTTGTTCAGGGCCGCGGCCCAAACGTCGCCGCCATCAAGCCTGTTTCGCCGCCAACGTAAAGTTCCCGGAAGCGGATCCGGCAGGGTGCGCACACAAACGAGCGCCGCGGGCGGGACCCCTTGAACAGAGAGATCAGTCGAAGAAAGCAGCGACTGGAGCTGCAACTGGAACGCCAGCGAATCGTCGATGTCTCCGACGATGCGAAGCGCGTTGATGCAATTCTCAGATCCGCGGGTAAACATCCTCCGTTGGACTCCACTCATTTGATCACGCGGGGTCGAATATCTGCCTCATCGTCAGCCAACCGTTCTTTCGACTGACAATTCCTGCCCGCACTAACGCAACCGCGGGGAGGAGCCGGAAACTGCTCCTCACCCGGGGTTACCTTCAGGTTCACGATGCGACGAACGACGAATCCTGATTAGGTTCGCCGATCCCGCGTTACGGATTCTTGCCAAAAAGCTTGAACAGCCAACCCAAACAGCCGCAACCCTTGGTTGGCGGTGGCGTAATGGGGGGCGGTTCCTTGACGATCGGATCTTGAGGCAGAACCGGATCTCCGGGCTCGCGTCCCTGGACCACTGTGGTGACCTTGGCGGTGCCGTTGTTGTCGATCCGCAGCAGATAGAACGTTTCGGAGATGCGAATGGCTCCCTGCAAGCGCGCATCCCAACCGTCCAAAGCTCCCTCATGCTCGAGAAAGTAGCCGAACGACGACTGCGGGCTCAGGATGCGGCGCTCCTGGCCGTTAATAAGTTTCGTCTTCCGGCCAGTGTCGTGATAGACGTGAACCCGGTAAGTCGGGGCGAACTTGATCAGGTCCTCAATTGTCGGGCGCCGCTGCGTCGCAAAGGTCGCTGCCCCTGCGTCCAGGTGGTTGGCGATTCCCGGTGGCGGCGGTTCATCCTGCGGCACTTTCACCGGCATGTTCAGAGTTTCGAGATAGAGATAGACGTCGCGTGGCACCGCATTGATCGGTTGCAGTCCGACGATGCTAATCTCGGCTTCTCGCTGGAAGGTGGATGCCGCTGCCAGCCACATGTTGCGGCGGATGCTGTTAACCAGAAAGATTTCACCGCCGGCATGCACGCTCGAGAGTTCCACCAAAATGCACTGGTCACGAGTCGTGGTCCCATTCCTGAAATTGCTCAGGATGGCCATGCTGGTCGGATCGGTTAAATCAGGTTGGGTTGGCCAAAGGAAATGAGACTCGCCGCCCGCCTGGTTCGTATCGCAAGGTACGGCGTCGCCTCCCGGAATAGTGGTCCAGGATTGTGACGTAAGCGTGCCGATTTGGGATCCCCAGTTGGCCATGCGGAAGCGCGCCCGCACGTCGCCTCGGCGGGCCACATCGGCAAACGGAAATGTTGGATGCGCGAAGAACATGTTCGAGTGATTGTTTTGCGTGGCATCCAATCCGGCCTGGTCAAACCTGATCTCGTTGGCGGCGGGGCGACTGGTGGCGTCGAGGTTTTTGGTTCCGATATCCACCACGTCTATGGTGATGCCCTGCTGATCGCACGCCGGGTCATTCGCGATGGTCGATACGCGCATGTCGGCCCACGTATTCGGCGCCGGCGGATCGCCCAGTCCTACACCTGACAGTCCCGGCCAGACGTACTCGACATCCGCGCCTGGCTCAGTCGGCGTGTTGACATAAGCCGAGTACCACATCTTGAAAGATGTGCCGGGGACGATCTTGATTTGGTTGCCGCCCAGATCGAGAAATTGATTCACCGGAACCAGCATGTGAATGGCGAACGGCGTCGGATTCGGTGTGCCGTAATTGATCCAGGCCCGGGTGCCATTGGCGACCCAGGCGGGCGCATTGCCGGAAGGCGTCCAGATTCCTCCCGAGAAGAACATGCTGTCCGCGTTATAGGCCACGCCTTCCACGGCATTCGGCGAGCCGGGCGGAGTCGGAGTAGCCGTTAAGAGTTGCAGCTTGACGACCAGCGCGTTGGCCGCGGTACCGAAGCCAACAAACAGCGTGTCGTCCCCGATTGACGGATCGACCTTTACCAACCAGGACAAAAACAATTGTGTCTGGGCGGGATTTACCAGTGCGCGAAACAAAAGCTGTACGCCGGCCCCATCACCAAGACTGTGCGCCAGAGCGCCAACCCAGCGCGGATCATCCGGCGAACCGTCAAACGGCACGGGTGTGCCGCTGAGCCAATCCGGGGGATTCGGATTACCCGGAACACCGATCGCGGTTGGAAAACAACTAGTTGCCATTTTAGCCTCCTTTTTGTGAGCTGATAGCCGTGACCCGACCACCATGCCGTTGCTAGGTCTTATTGAACGTTAGCTGCGCAGTTCGCTTCTTGTTGCTGCCCTGACGTTGCAAGGTGAATACGATCACTGCCGTCGAGGACGCGTTTGATAATGGGGTTACTTTCCAGGCCGGCGTCTCCTGGCCCGGAGCCGCGATCGGGTAGGTCGCCGGGGTGGCGAAGAATCCGGTGCCCCGCTCAGTCTGCCAATTCACCGCCGGTGACTGCACCGCACCCAGCTGGACGTCGTAGGTGCGACTGTCGTTGCCGGTGAATTCCGCGCGAAACTTGACGATTACACTTGCGCCGGATGCTACCGAGACGGTATTGCCTGACAAAGCCCCATCCGGTGACGAAGAGATCGCCGCAAATGTGGTTATCTCTTCATCAACTTCCACCGTTTCGCCGATGGTGAACTGTCGATTATCTTCCGAGCCGTTAATGCCGCTCCCATTTACTTCAACATCCAGACTGAATTGCACAGTCCCACCCGGAATGGCGCCCAGCTGCACGCTGATCTGGGTTGACGCGCCGGGTTGCAGGGTCAATTGCTTGCCCTGTATTTCGTGATCCGACGCATCGAGGAATTTGAGACCGGCTTGCAAACTGCCGATTGAGACCGTGGCATCGAGGTTGATCAGTTGCGGCAACATCACCGGCGCTTCGAGCTGGTAAGTGAATTTCGGCGTCGATCCGATCGTCACCGTCGCCGGCGTCACGTTTAAGAAACTCAACGAGACGTTGCCCTGTTGGGCCAATTGTACGGGTTTCAAGGTGACCGTCTTGGAAGCCGAACTGGTAAAGTTGGCCACTGACATGGTCACCGGAGTGCCGGATTCGGATACGTTCGGCACATCGGGTATCTCAATGATCAGTTTTTCGTCGCTGGAGCCGGTCTTAAAGATCGTCACGCGCACACTGTTGAAAAAGACTCGCTGCGCCCCGATTGAGTAGCCAAAGTTGCGCCCGAAAATTGTGATTTCCTGTCCCACCCGTAGGTCGCCCTCCGGGGCGATACTGGTGATGACGACTCCGCCTCCGAGGACGCCGCCGCTCTCGAGCTCCGCCACTCTGCTTTCCAGGTCTGCCAGCACGTCGACGACACTGTTGAAGTCGGCCGATTTGATGATGTCGCCCGGCTCTACATGATTCGGTATGTCTGTCATCTAAAACCTCCTGGTTAACTAAATCTCTCCATAGTTGCCGAAGTTCCACCGGTTCAAGTCATAGCGCGCGTTGCCGCGATACTGCGTGTGGCCGTTCACAAAAATCACGTACTGCTGTGGACGTTTCGCAGCGCCGAGATCGAAAAGCTGAATGTTTTCCCTGATCAAGTAGAGCCAAACCATCTCCTGGGAATTCAGATCGATCGGCGGATATGACAAGGCGTCTCTCATCAACGAGCAGACTTGCGCCCCTTCGATAAACACCGAGTCGTCGCGGTGAATCTTGTCTTGAAAGAAAACTTTGTAGTCGAAGGCCGCGGTCGCCCCGCTGCCAATCGGCAAGAAGCCAATCGGCGGCAGAAACGAGAAGTAACCTCGGGCGTTCACCAGCGCCGGGTTCGTGTTTTGCTGCAACTCTTTGATCTGATCCTGAAATTGCAGGAACATTGCCTCCGCCTCAGCGCTCCGGCGATCGGCATAGAAAAACGGCCACGGCGCGCCGGCGGCCGGCTCGATGAGACGCCGGCGCACAGACCACATGTCGATAAAATTGAGGCCGTCCAGGTCCGTCCAGTACAGCACGGCCAGCGGCACTTCACAGTCGGTAAGCTGGTTCGGCCGCAGGCCATCCAACAGTCCCCACTGCTTCATTTCCTTCGCGAAGGGATCAGCCACAAAATCTTTTGTGTCATCAACTCCAAAGCATTTGTAGGCCACCAGATTCCGCAGGTGGGCTTGATCGTTCATTTGGGCGGGGGTGAGCGCCGAATCGATTTGCACCAGCCGGAATTGCACCGTGCTCACCAGGGTGTCCGAACTGCAGGAGGACGCGCCCGGCTGCAGGCCGTTGGTGATCGCGCGGCCTTCGACTGACTGTGCCGGCGCAATCGTCAACAGATACACACCTGCCCCCGAAACATAACTTCCCGTTTGCAGGGGCAGACAATCACCAAAAATCTGCGCCGCTCCGTTAGCGTTGGAACTGCGCACCAGGGCCACGTCGGTGCGCGCCGAGAGCGACAGTGTCTGTCCATTCGGGTTAATTGCCAGCCCGGCCTCGACGCTGACCGCCGGCGAATCCTTCTTGAAGTTTGACGCTTTTGAAACTTCCAAACCGTACGCCACGCCAGCGCCAATCGCCCGGCCCAAACGACGACTCGCTTCGCGGTTCGCGTTCTGCTCGACGGTCAGATCCCGAGCGCTCAACAAACGGCCATTGAAAAAATTGATCGACTGGATCGCGCCGTCGAGCACGGGCTGTTGCAGGCCGATTTGTGAGTCCATTTAGTCCTCCAAAAATTCAGTAAGCGCCTTCATCAAGACTGCTGCGAAATCATCAATTAAGCCGGACCGATGATGTGCCAGGTCTTACCGTCAGCCAGCACGCGATAGTAGCGGTATTGCGCCAGCAAACTTTTCTGCGTGGCTGCGTCAATGTGGTCTCCCGGACTGACAGAGATGGTGACCTTGTTGCTGCCGGTGTTCACTCGTTTGAAAGTGATCACGTGTCCGGCGCTGCTCGCCGCCGGAGGCAACTGCAACTTGATGGTGCCGCCGGTGCTGTCGCAGATCACGAATTGTTCGTCGCTTAGCTTCAGGTCCGCCGGGCCCGTCACGTTGATTAACTTCGCGGGAGGCGGCGCGGCGGCGGCCGGACCGCTCAGCAACCACTCTTGCAGCATGCGCAGGTGAATCAGATACGGCCGCTGCGTTTCATCCAGCGCGATGTCGGCGTCGGCGATGGTCCAACCGGGCGAGGCCGGCACGACCGGCACATCCAACTCTGCCAGCAACACGCAATCGTCATCCGCTTCTTTGTCAGCATCGAAATGGGTGGGTGCGCAACCGTGCCAGCGGGTAATCCATTTTGGCCGCAGCTCTGTTACCCACAGTCGAAACGCCGCGGATAGGTACCTGGACAAATCGGGCGATTCAATTTGCAGAAACGACGGCGGCGAACCGACCATGAAATCCGACGGAGGCGAAGCCACCGGGGGCGATGCGAACCAGGCCATGGCGGCGTCGCGAATCGCCTGTAGAAACTCATCCAGCGGCGTCGAGGTCCCGAACGGGATTACCGGAATATTCTTTATCCACTGGACATAATCGCGGACTGCATCTTCCTCGCGTTGAAAAGAAAGCTGTGTATCATAGCTGTCAGGCGGTGATGCGATCCCCTGATTGGGCGCCCGCAGCCGCAATTGCAAACAAAAGTCATCCTTGATGCGCGAGGGCGCCATCAACTGATCTTCACTGCGGCAGGGCTCGCCGGCAATCGGCACATTGTCGACCGTACAATCGCGGTAACAGAGCACCACGTAGAGCTTGATCGAAGCGGCCACCGGCGAACCGGCAGCGTCGCCCACTTCCGCTGCATGATCGGTGATCCAGTCTCGCAGATACGCGCATTGCGCCGCGGGAACGCAAATCATCCGTCCGCCGGGACTGACGGCGACGCCGGGATCGACAATCACGCGCGCACCTTTGATTGCGTCGACGTCGGTCATCACCCGCAAACCACGCACCGTTCCGTAGCCGATCAGATCGCGCGCCATCCATTGGTCCCGCCCCGACAGATAGGCAAACTCCTGCGTGAAATCGTCGACGCCCAGCACCATGCCGAGGCTGTAGTTGACGTGCTTCGCCGGGTCAGGCGCGGCCGTCGTGGTTCCGTTGGTGGTCGATGAGCAACAACTCATGGTTTTTCTCCTTAGTGAGGACCGATGCCGAGCGGATCGCGTCCCAGCACATTTCGATCAGGTGCTGCCTGCAATGCCGGCGTCGCCAGATAGCTTTCGCCGACAAAGCCCTGGCCCAGGACCAGACCCGGCAGTAGTTGCGGCGCGCGACTGCCTTGATCGATTACCGTATCGAGTTGCAGGCGCGCTTCGCCGATGCGAAACATCGCCCAGTAGAAGCGCACGTCGAAAACTGTGTGCGCGGGTTTTTCCAGTTCGACGATGCGTTGCGCCAATGCCAGACGCGTCTGGTGTTCTTCCGGATTGAAGGCGAGTGCAACCGGCACCGGCAGCAGCACCGTAAATCGATGAGCGGTGCGCTGCATGCGCAGTACGACAGTTTCGAATTGAAACCAATCCGCCAGTGGCGCGCCGTCGGCCGGCAGTTCTCCCGGCAACGGCATAACTTCAAAACCCGTCCAGGCCGTCCCGTAAATCAGGTTCAAGGCGCCAATCCGCCGGTAACGCCGGGCCAGAAAATCCTGCCAGAGACGGCGCTCAACCAGGCCGCCGGGCGCCGCGATGAAATCGCTCCAATCGGTTTGCGCGGCCGCGACCTGCGACAGATCGCGGGGCAAGGCGACGTCACTGAAATCGCCGTAGGTCGCCTGATGCGCCGTATTGAGGCTATTGATGTTGCCGTAGCGGCCCCGCAGAAAGTTCTGCCAGGCCGCCTGTTCAGCGCCGTAAATCGAGGGCACGAAACCCAGGGTTGTCTGCGAGAACTCCGTCCACTTCTGAGCGGCGGCGGAATCTGCCGGCGGCACGAGCGGATACTGAAGCGCCGGCGTCCCCGGCAAAGCCAGGAACAATGAATAGCGCTGACTCAAGCTCGCGCGGCCGTCACCCGGAGACCAGCTCCCGGTTACGGCAACCGTGCGCAGGCCCGTAGCTTCCGTCGGGTCGCCCAGCGCGACGGCCGGCATCCGGCGCGTCAGGTACTTCTCGATGATGCGCACCGGCTCGCGCGTTTCGGCGCTGGTTGGCGTAGCGAAGATCGTTTCGTCGGCACACTGGTCAAGGGCCAGATGCAGCGCCATCGTCAGACCGTGAATCGTGCCGCGATACTGAAAAAAATCTATCGCATGCTTGATGAACATGCGCCGCTTCGGTTCATCCCAACTGGGATCGAGGGCCACATCGAACCAGCCGGCAAGCCAGTCCAGAACTTCACGCGGCGCACTGCGCACGTCAAACAGAATCTGCGCTGCGGCAATCTTGTCTTCGAGCACCGTGTGCAGTCCTTCGACGTTGGCCAGAAATCGATCGAGGAACGAAGCCGATTGTTCATCTTCCCGATAGACCGAGGGCAGATAATTCGTCAGATAGGAAAATCGCGGGTAATAAACCCGCAGGGCGGAAACCCGCGGCGTCGAACGCTCGTCACCGCTCAAAACCACCTTGAGTTGCAGATAGCGGCCCTGGGCCTTTTGAAAGAGCAACTCCCAGGTGCCATTACCCAGCTTGAGCGTCGCCGACGATTGCGGATTGACGGGCTTGGTCCAACGCAGAAAAGGAATCTCAGTGCCATCGGCGCGCAGGTATGGGGCGGGCTCGGGCTGCCATTGCTTCAGATAGAGTTCCGCCTCGTTGTTGGCCGCGCGGCTCCAGACCTCGATGCTGCTCTCAGGTGGAATGCAGCCATCGAGCATCAGCCGGTGCCAGACGCAATCGGGATCCCGGCCATCGAGCGCGGTCGTCAGCAACGTCGCTTGGTGAACATAGCGCGGACGCTGCTGCTGCTTGAGTGGTATCCAGTCTTCGGCAAAATCGTAATAAGCGTCGGCGCCGGTCCCGATCAGCGCCTTCCCGCCGAACAGGCGCATCGGCAGGTATTCGGGAATCGGCAGCAGGACGATCGCCGAGTCGCGCTGGCAGACCCGAAACGCATAAGTCTGGTTTCCGTCCGATCCCACGACGTACAAACGATCCGTGAGCTGGCGCCGCCCGTCCGTGTGCTCCGGCACAAACGCGATGTCGTAGCCGACCAGTTTGAAATCCTGCTTCGCTTCTTCTTCGATCAAATCAGCCATCGACGCCGTCGAAAGATCATCCGCCAGCCGCTCGGCATAGCGATACCGGTAGATTTTCGAGAAGCGCGCCGACGGATCGTAATCAAGAATCAATACGGTGCCGTCGGGCAGCGCTTCGATAGCGATCGGATCGATCATCGCCGGCGCTGATTTGGTCAATGAAAAACTGACCGGGAAAGTTCGGCCCACCGTCTGCCGCACTGAGGCGCCGTCGACTGGTTGAAAGTCATCAGGCGTGTCGAGCGAAAGAAAGGTTTCACTGCCGCTCGTCCCGACCACATTGAAGTTTCGATCGAGCGCCCAGTAGCACCGGTTATCGCGATCGAGAATCCAGACGCCGCCGGCCGGACGCGCGGCCATATCAAAGGGGACAAACGCTACCTCGTCCGGCCAAAAAATTTGGCGCGGCTCGCCGCCGGCGAAGAGATCGAAGATCAAAAGGCCCGCCGGCTCAGTCGTGCCTACGATCAGAAAATGATTCCCGGTGACGGCGAGGCCGCTCAGCTTGATTGGCAGCGTTGAAGGCTTGGCCACCGGTTGGAAATCTCCCTGCGTCCCGTCTGCTTCGAGGGGCCTTTCAGCCAACCGCCAGAAATCAGTCGTCTCGGCCGAGCCTGACGAGAGCACGCGGATTCTGTTGCTGGTTTCATCAATCCAGTACCAGTTGCCGAACCGATCGCGCGCCGCGCCGCGGCGATTTTCGACTGAGGGCGCGCTGCCGTTCGGCGCAAAATTGAACAGCCGCGGCTCCAGCGTCAGCTCACCCTGCTCTTCGTTCCAACGCAAACCAATGTCCTGTTGCTGCGCGGCAGATTTCCACGCCGTATCGATCAGCAACTCTTCACCGGCGGCCGTCACGGCTGAGCACCTGGCCCAATCGTTACGGCCGAGGAAAAGATGAAACCGGGTTCCGTTGGCATCCATTCGCTAGCACTCCTCGGGAATAACCGGCACCGGCACCACCTGCGATCCGGTGGCCACCGGCGCGGGCGTCTGGCCCCGCAGTTCATCGAGATCCATGGGATCGCCAATCGCCACCGTCACTCCCATCACTCGCGGCAACTCCAGGCCGCTGATCGAGATTTGATCGGTTTGCGGTTTGTCGCCTTCGGCGATCAGCACGTTGTTGACCAGCAGGACTCCGGAGACGCGCGAGGCAACCGCCACCAGTTCGCGCGCGGTGACCGCCTTGCACAACGGCCATCCGTTTTGCGCCGAGGCATACGCAGGCGTCGTTAACGAAGTCAGGCTGTCGCCGATTGGCGGTGACTTCGGGAGCGGCGCCAGAAAGTCGAGCAGCGCCTGCTTCACGGCCTCGCGCACGTCGGCCACCGCGAACCCGGCGACTATATTGATTCCGGCCGAGACCCAAATCTGCTTGTAATCCGCCGGCTTCAAAAAAAGTTCGGTGGTCACCAACCGCCGCACATCAAGGTAGCGGCACACCGCATTGAGAAAGATATTGTCGGCCAGCGGCGCGTCCGGCTGACGCGGATCGTTGCTCGGAATCAGCATGAGCGTCACCGCGCCCGGCGCATCGCCCGGGGCATTCGGACTGAGTTCCGGATTGAAAGCCGGAATAACTTCGACCCGGCCAATGTCCACGCCGGGTGTGCGCAGCGTGATGGTCTTGAAGTCTTCGGCGTTGACCAGCCGATCGCGGTGCTGCAAATAACGCGCGATCTGTTTCTCGCCTTCGGTGACCGTTTCGGCTTCAGCTCCGTTCCAGGTACGGACAGGGTTGCTCACCTTCAGACCCGCCGGCAGCGCCGGACTGGCGCTGATCGATCCGGCCCCGACGTTGCCAGCCGAACCAACGCCATAGTCATAACTGGCGCGCAGCTTCGCGCCGGCCGGTGGGCGTGTGCCCCGAAATCCGTCGCCAAATTTGATCTGGCCGGCTTCCGGGTCGACGACGAAAACTTTGCTGGGCAGATCGGCGGGCGGCTGGGCCCCGGGCGGCAGTTTTGGATCGGTTACCTGAACTTCCGGACCCGCGCTCAAAAGATCATCAATCTCTGTCCACTGGCTGATGTCGCCGGTGGGCGAACTGACCACGAGACGCACTGAGGCCGGCACCACCGGCCGGCGCGACAACGTCATGACTTGATCGGGCATGCCGTTGCCATCCGGTAAGACCTCGTTCACCACATGAGCCCGTTGGGCCACGGTGACGGTGTTGATGCCGACCCACAGTATCCGGGTGCGCACCGGGGCCGACGCTTGAATGCGAATCCAGGTGATGACGCGATCATTCAGCTTGCTGTCTTCAAGCGACGGCGGAAATTCTTCGACGCCCTGCTCCAGCGGATCGAGGTTCGTCCATAAACACAATTCGCTCTTTGCCGGCAAGGTGATCTGAACGACCCCGGGCGCCTCCAGAATATTGCCTTGCCCGTTGGTCGGTAGCGGTTTGTATTTCGGGTGACGCTGGGTGGGATCGTCGGGCAACAGACGATCCGCCGGCACATTAGGAATATAGAATTGCAGCAGCGCATCACTTTGCGGGTTGGCGTTGCCGCCGGGCGCCGAAAACTGGGTCGCCTCATCGACCGCCGGCACTACCCCGAGCGAGATTGTTTTGCCGGCAATCTTTTCGCGGACCAGGTCGCGCAGATTTTCGAGGGCGGCTTCCGGCGCCAGACCATTAGCGGCGGGTTTGTCGTTGGCCCGCACCAGCAGGGCGATCCACAGCGAATGATCGATTGTGTCATCGCTCAACGAAACTTCGCTGCCTTCTCTTCCCTCGAGCGGCACCGTGCGATAGAGCTGGATGTCAGGGTCCACACCCGGCGATTGCTTATATGACGCGTACAGCTGTTTGTAGTACGCAGTCACCGAAGCGTCCTGGGTCGTGTCTTTCTGCTTGTAATAAACCCCCGCCTCGATGGGCAGCACGTCCAAACCCTGATCGGTGCGAAACGGCACCTGGCCGGCGCGTACTTCAACACCGCCGTTCAACGTAATCGTCTCGAGCGGCCCCCGATCGTTGGTGAAGTTCACCAGCCCCACCGCCGACGACGAGGGCTGCAACGGCACTCCCAGCAATTGCAGGAACTTACGCCGGTTGCGCTCCGGAATCTGGTTGGCGCGGTAGAGCAGGTTTTCAGTCAGGAAGGCGAACAACTCGACCAGCGTGACGCCCGGATCGCTCTTGTTGAAATTGGTCCACTCAGGATTGTGGACCGGAATGCGCGCCAGCGCTTCGTTGAGCAAGTCCTGGTAGCGGCGATTATCGATTGACGGAATTTGCAAGGGCATCGTTCGGTTCCTCGCACTAAGTTCCCAGGGTCACGGACAGGCTGACGCGTTCGACCGTCTGGGTGGCGATCAGCTTGTAAGTTATGGTGGCGATGGCCGCGGTCGGATCGTCCGGATCTCCATCGACGTTGACTGACTCGATACTGATGCGCGGCTCCCATTGGGCCAGCTCTTTGGTGATTCGATCCTGAATCGAGCGGCGCGTGGCCACGGTGTTGGGCTCAAACAGAAAGCGTCCCAGGCTGCCGCCAAATGCCGGCGTGCGCAGGCGTTCAGGTTGTTCAGTCATCAGAATCACGCGAATCGATTCGCGCACGTTGGTGTCTCCTTCCGACCAGGCGACGCGGCCATCGGCGCCGACCCGCGGCGGAAAACTGATTCCTCGGCCAAAGATTTTGCCAGCGTCCATAGCCATGATCGGGTTAACTCTTCGAATTAAATTTCGGCAACGGAAAACAGAAAATGAAAAACGGCATCCAGCGAAAGATGATGTCCAACAGGCTGACAATGATCATCAGCATCAGCAGCGCGCAGATGGTAATGATCGGAATTGACAACGAGCACATCATCCCGAATTCGATCCCGCCCGAGGAGCACGGTCCGCCATCGGGCACGGAAAGATCTTTATGAAACGGCCAGGGCAATACCGAGAGCACCAGGTCAGCCAGCGTCATGCCCTTCACGCGATTGATTTGCCCGCACAGCATGTCTGAGATCATGAAGGCGGTGTTCTTGTCGAACTTGCGCAAGCCGGCCGGCGACGTGTCGATCGGCAGAGCAATCCGAATCGGCCGCGCCGGGGCATCGGGATCGAAGAACCCGGCCATCTGAAATTCCCGGCTGGGGTCGCTCAGTAAAGGTGGATCGATAGGGCCGCAGGCCGGCCGCTCGAAGACACAACGAATCACGTACCAACCCTCACGCATGTCCATCGGCTGCTGGGAGATCAGCGGATTGACCGGAACTTCGTCGGCCGGCTCAGCCGGCAGAGCCTTCTCGATGAGTGCAGCCAGGGCGTCGACCCTGGCCAGGCTCTGATCGCGATCGGTCGTCTTCGGATTCACCTGGGCCACCGCAAACACCGGGTCCGCGAGCGGAAACAGAAACTGCGGCCAGGGTTCGGTGGTGGGATTCTTTGTCCGATCGTAAGAGGTCTTCAGATTTTCGAGATTGGTTTCGTTGTCACCATTCTTGACCTCGATCAAAGCGTCTTTCAATGAACCCTTCACCTGGCTCGCGACATAGGAGGTGTCCTGTGTGAGCGCGGCCACGTTCGCATTGTCGAAGGTCGTATTGGTGATGGCATCGACCAGCGCCGACTCGTCGGCATTGAAGGGCGCGTCTCCAGCTGCTGGTCCCTGGCCGTTCAGCAACCGCCAGACGCGCGGCGTCTGCTTCATCAAAAGATTTGCGAAGTCCAGCACGATGTACCAGGAGCCGGTCTGAATTTGTTCGCGGATCGATTTCAAATTGGCCGGCAGCTTTGACGCCGGGAGCGGCGTCGGGTTCGGAATCGGATCGCCCACGGTCGTCGGCACCGGGCTGCCGCTATTCAAGGCGACGGCCACGCTGGCCTGCTCGATCAATTTCTTCCAGGGCTCAGTGACTTTCGACCAGAACAAGTGCATGCGCGGATCAGGCGCCGGTTGGATTGGTTCGACCGGATCATCGTCGCCGGGCTGCTTTTGAAAGCCGGCCGCCATGTACGCCTCGCGTTTGCCGACGGGAATTAATCCCGCCAGCACGCGGCGCTTGTGCGCATCATCCTGCACATAGTTCAGCGGGAATAGCGGCAATTGCTCTTCGCCCGCACTCAAATTCGACGACTGGGTCTTGGGAATTCGCCGCCAAGAATTTCCGGTCGTCGCTGCGATGAATGCATATTCCTCCCAGGTGCTGGCATTGAAATCAGGCAACGCCACCGTGATGTCGAGCTTTCCCGGCGGGAACATTCGCCGCAGAACGAAGGTCGCGCTCTCCTGCCGTCCGGGATTGATGGCGTGATCGGGCAAGCCGGCGCGCTGGCAAACCAATGCTGAAGCAATCAGGTAGAAACGCTGATGCGCCGGCTGATAGAGCTTGAACGGCGGATACTGCGGCGGAGGCGTGGTGGCAATCAACGACGATATTCCTTTGCCGCCCGGGATGAGGGACGCATTCTTGGCGCGGGCCGCCGACAGGCCCAACCGGTTCATCGTGCGCGCAAAAAGCGGGACCGGCGCCGGCGCCTGAGCCGCCGGCGTCGGGCCACGCCAGGTTTCGGGCACCGCGATCTTTTCAACCAGCCGCGCCGGATCCTGCTCCAACAAATTCACCACGTCATTCATGAAGTCGTCGCTGGCAAAGCGAAGGATCTCGGGGCGCCGGACCACCCGGCGGCGCACCTCGGCATCGGCGGCGCTGGTGGCGTGCGGCCAGAGCGGCGGCGGCGATGCCCATTGGATTTGATCCTTTGCCATTACTTCACCAAATATTTCCGGCGCCAGGCGTGTACGACGCGCTGATCACGCTGTTGCTGATCATCGTGTCGCATTGCACCACGCCGCTGAACTTCGACATGCCCGCATCGACCGTCACCATTCCCGCCGACACGGCGACCTGCGACGCATTGATGGTCACTTTCGCCGCGGCGGTAATCGTGATACCGCTGGTTTCGAGCTTGATGGAATTGCCGTTACTGTCGACCAGCTCGACCGACCCCGGTCCGTCCTTCATCGTCATCTTCTGACCGCCGGGCGTTTCCAGAATGAGCTGCTCCTGTCCGTCGGTATCATCCAGGGTGACTTTTACTCCGTTGCGCGAACGCAGGACTTTCTTGTAATTGTTGCCGGAGCCGTCCATCGATTCGGGCGGCGAGTCGCTGCCGTTCCAGAGCGCGCCGATAACATACGGCCGCCGCGGATCGCCGCCTTCAAAGACCACGAGCACTTCATCGTTGACGTCGGGAATGAACCAACTGCCGCGATTGTTGCCGCCCATCAAAGTGGCCAGCCGGGCCCAGTACTCATATCTGCCGCCGGCGGTATCAGCCGACCACGGCAACGAAATCTTCACGCGACCCTGGCCGTCCGGATCCTTGATGTCAGTCACCAGCGCGGGAAATGCTCCGTACCAGCGGCCGCCCAAGCCGCTGGGTACGCGCACATCCAGGATCATTTCGAATGGGCCTTTGCCAAACATGATCTATTTACCGATACCCAGCCGCTCGGACCGGAACTCAGTCCGCAGTCCTTTCGCCAGATCGAAAATGTGTTTCACCTCGACCACGTAGTACTTGCCGCTGAACAGCGGTCCCAATTCCGCCAAATCGACTTTCGTGCCCACGCGCAAGGTAGCTTTCGTGGTCGCCACCCCATGGCCGACGACAAATCGCCGGGCGCTTAGCTTGAAAAAGGCCTCGGCTTCGTGTTGCGCCTCGTCGTGATTCAGCGGCACCGTGTGCGCCAGCGCCTCTTTGCGGGCTCCCAACGCGGATTGCAGGATGCTCACGCCGCTGGTGTCGCCGTTCAGCTCGCTGCTGATCACGGCGTCGGTCGCTTCGTATTGCAGCGCGGACTTGCTCGATACGTCCCAGCCATTGACGGCCACGCTGGTCCGCTGCATCGCCAGATCAGCCAGGACGGTGAATTCGCGCAGTTCGTTCCCGTAACTCATCTTGAGGTCCGCGCCGTTGCGCGAGCTGTGCGATTTGGCGTTGAGGGTGTTGCCGTCCATCCAAACCTCGGCGTCGATTGAGCGGGCCCGCTCGCGCACGAAAGCGAGGTCGCTTTGATTCACCTGGGCCAGCACTTTGTAAGTGGGCCCCGTGAGATCGACGCTGGGACTGAGTCCATGATCAGTGGCGATCTGATTGATGACATCTGAGTCGCTCGCGTCGGTGAAGGTGCGCGTGCGCCGGTTCATCCGCAGGTCCTGGAACCGATCTTCGGCCAGGACGCTAATCTCCGGCGACTTCCCTTCACCAAAGTTTGCTTCGAGTCCCATAATCTTTCCCTGGAAGAGCGAATCCGATTCCAGCTTCACCTGAAAGTCCTTGCCAAAGTCGAGTATCTTGCGATCGAAAAAAAGAAAATCCGTCTTGTTATTGACTGACCCCCAATTGCCAAACCGCGCTTCGCAACGGTAAAGCCCGGTGGTGTTCTCGGCGATGATCAAACTCAAGAGCTCCGGGCCAAGCTCAGGCGCCTCCTGGCCGCCGACGATCATCGTCGGTCGTGATGCCTTCAGCCCATCAGTATCGCCAGGCATGTGCGTTAATAAGCGCGAACCCGTTCGTGCCGATTCGCCTGCATCTCCACCACCCGCTCAATGTCGTGCTCAGATGGCTGCGCCGATTCTCCTTCGCCGCCGGCCGCCGAATCGCCGCCTCGCTCCGACCGCGACGCGGCGGGCACCGTGGTCATTTCGTCAATCACTACGGGCATGTCACCCTCCTATTGAAGCTCCGCCGGAAAGAGAGAGATCCGTTTGAATCCCGACGCCGGTTTGAGTCGACACGCCGGCGCCGATCGAAAGGCCCACGCTGCCGCCAATCGAAATGCCGGCGCTGGCGTTCATGTCGAGCAATTGTCCGGGTTGCAGCATGCGCGGATTCTCAATGCCATTCGCCGCGGCAATGTCCTGCCAGTTGTCGCCTTTGCCTTGACTGTCAGCGAGTCCCTGGACGGAAGAGCCGGCGGGCGCCTGAGTTAACGGGCGCGTGCCGGGCGTCTGCACATTGGGGATATTGGTCGCGCCCACCTGGATTTCGGTGATTTCCTGTTGGGTGAGATTTATCGCGACACTGGCCCGCAAAGGCCGGCCGTCGCTGGAAAAAAATTCGAGCGTCTCTTCCAGCGATTCCATGATTCCGTCGAACTGAAACGAGCCCCAGCTAAACCGCACCACCGGCGGAATTTTCTTTTCGGCTGAGTCTCCGGGCTTGGGCGTGATGAAATACGCAACCTTCTTGGTGAGCTTGCGCACGTCCTGTTCGGCCTGCTGCCCGGGCGGCATCGGCGCGGTCACATCGAACCAAAGTTGTAAATTCAGTTTGGTGGTGCCCGGCCCGACAAACTGCTTCGCCGGTTTTCCTTTCGTGGTGCCCGAACTTTCAGGTTTGCTGATCTGGTTCGCGAAACTCACCTTCAGCGTTTCCGGATTGAACTGCACCTGGCAGTTCTTGTCCGGATTGATTTCGGACTTGCCATCCGGCGAGAGTTCTCGTAATTCAGCTTTGGCAAGATCGGCCATCAGTTGATTCCTCAGGTTTGCGGCTTCTTCAGCGTTAATGTTTCGTAAGCCAGTTGCAGTTCTTCAATCGCCACCGCGCCGTCCTTGGCGCTCAGCGGCGGCGATTTAAGTTTCACCGGCACGCAGCGCGACAACAGGAACCGCGCGCGCTCGGTGGCGCCATCCTCGGCAAAAATCACCACCTCAGCGTCGGCGCGCAGGGCCTGGTTGGTGAGCATCAGGTTGAACCAATCCCAGAGATCGAAGGTCGAAGTCATGCCCCGCTTCATGGTCACCTGGCCGTACTTGAAGCCGCCGGTCAGGCGAATTTCCTTACCGTTGTTGCCGCCCTCGCGAATCGTCTTCACATCCATGGTCATTTCCAAACCATCGCATTCGGCAAACGCGGCATCGCAAATTTGCTCAGCCACGCCGTCCACGCGAATCTCGACGGCGAAGTTAAACGCGGTGAATGGCAGTGCGGCCGGATTCGCCATCAACGCACCTCCAGGGCCAGGCTGCGATCGCTGGTCTGAATCAAACGAATCGTCAGAAAAGTCATCGGCAATGAAGGCGCGACTTTCAGCTCGACAATGAAGCGACCCTGGTCGACGCTTTGCGGCGTATTCAACGAATCGTCAGTGACCACCTGATAAGCGGTGGCCGCCGTAGCGCCCGCGAAGGCGCCGCGCTCGAACATGCCGTCCAACATTTGCGTAAAGCCGCGATCGACCGCGCGACGAAAGGCCGGAGAATTCGGCTCAAAGACGTAACTGGCACCGAGACGCAGAGCCTGGCGCCGTAACAGGATCAATAACCGGCGCACATTCATCTGCACGAGATCGGGATCGTCACTGAGCGTCTCAGCGTCGAGCACCAGAAAGCCGCGCGGCTCCTGGCGCACCAGGTTGATGCGGGCCTCCTGGAGATCGAGGCGGCGCGCCGGATTGATCGGCGGATCGAGCGCCACGACGCCGCGCATTGGCTGATTGGCGGGTGCGATCCAGGCGCCGCGATTCAACGCGCGGTCGGCGAACAGACCGGCGACCGCGCCGCATGGCGGCATACGAGTGAGTTGATCGGCGTTGTCCTCTTCGCGCTCAATCAGCCACGGATGAAACATCGCGCCGTAGGTCAGATTGTTTGTTTCGCCCGAGGTCAAAGGGCGCACGTGGCTGGCCGGCGAGACGACGTCCGCCTTCAACAATTGGAGATGATCGATCGCCGTGTCCTCGCGATAGTGCGCGGGCAGCGACAGCAAACAAACGAGGTCACCGCGCGCGGCGCACATGCGCAGCAGTGAACGCTGGACCGCCAGCAGCACATCGGGCGTGAAGTCTTCCGGTGGCGAACCATCACCGGTCTCTCCGATCACCCAGCGCACCGCCTCGCCGACGCGCACCGCTACCCCGTTGGACCAATCGCTGGTTTGGGCGCCCAACAGGACGCGCACGCGATAGTAGTAATCGCCCGGCTTGCGGCCATAAAGAGTGAAGCTGGTCGCGTCGCCGGTGAAGATTGGCTGCGCATCGCTGAAATCGGCGGTCCCGGATTCCTGGAGCACGAAGGTGCGCCCGGTCAGCGCCGCGCTGGCCCAAAGGAGCGTAAACGTGCCGTCCTCGCTGAGGTTCGTAGACGCAGAGAGCAAGGGCGCCTCAATCACCTCAATCGAGCAGTCGATGAAGTTCCCCCAGGCAGGTTCATGAACTCTTTTGATCGGGGACTCAGGCGGCGAGGCAGCGTCGCAATCACTTAACGCGGGTTTGGCCGCCGGTGTTTGCGGGTCGCAAGCAAGAAAGTGCCACCATTCGGGACGCTCCGGCGGCAGCGAGGGCGCCGGTTCGGGCAAGTCCTCTGCCTTCACCCTGGTCCACGTGGAATGAATCGCATCAGGAACCGCGACGAGCGTGGCCTCTTCCAGGGGAAAGGCGGCATGCATTCCGCCGAGCAGACGCGGTTGCGGCGAGAGATACATTAGATACTCAGCCTGGCCGGCGAGATCGGAAGTTCCTGTTTGAATCAATTCCGGATCGAGAAATAGTTCTTCTTTGAATTCGGCGAGTCCGTCCCGCTCGAGCGTCGAACCGTTAAGCCGGATTGGCCCAAGATAATTCTCCGCGAGCAGCGGCATCGAAAGCGGGAAATATATCTCGGTCGTGTTGGCTGAGGGCGCAAGTCCCGCGAGCGGAAACCGAAATAGATCCCCAACCTGCGTCCAGAGGATCGTCGACGGCGAAGTATCTTGAGAATCAGTATCTCGATAAAGCTGTTCGTCGGTGGGCAGCTTCCCCCAAAAGCGTTCGTGCGCGGCTTCGAAACCCAGATCGCTGAGGCTGACCGCAAACTCCTCCTCTTTCCGCAAGGCGATCTCGAAACTGAGGCGCTGGCACCCGAGGGCGGTGGCGGGAAGCGGTTCCGGCGGCGGGATTCGCCGAAACGCCGGGCCGCTCAAAACAACCTGGTTCCCATCACCGGTCGACAAGCTCACGTTTTCGATGGTCATCCACCAACGATCGAAATCAATGGTCGGCAAACTCAGCCTGACGATCGCCCCCGGCGCCGGCGCGTCAGAGGGAGCGCAGTTCGCGAGCTTCACGGTCACCGTCCCGGACGGCGATTCCGGATCGAATTCACCCAGATAGGCTTTGCTGAACCAGTGGATGGCCAGATCAGGAACCGCGTTTGAAACGTTGGCCTGCCTGGTAAAAACGCGAACCGCAAATTTCGTGAGCCACGGCGGCGCATCGGCGGCAGTCACGCGTTTGAACCAAATGGCCTTGGCGCCCTGTAACTCAACCAACTGAGAATTGCCTGGCGGGCTGGTGGTGACGGGAGCGCTTTTCCCAACTGCCAGAAAGGCGGTTTGATCGCCGTCAAAATCAATTTGCAGCAACTCTCCCTGGCTTACGTCATCGCCGGGGCTGCGTTGGATCCGCACCTTGTAGGTGTTGCCGTCGCGGCTAATAGGTCCGGCGATTTGCGCCGGCTGCGCCAGCAGCGCGGCGGCCACCTGAAGCGAATCAGACCAGCTACCTTCGGCCCGGGCACGCGCGAATGCGGGCATGACTCGCACGAAGTTTCCGTCCTGATCGAACTCAGCGCGTCCCAGGCCCGCGATCGGAAAATAGTTGTACCTGGCAAAGTTCCGATCCTTCTGGTCGGCAGGCGTCTGGTTCGCCACGCGCACCACCCAACACCGCTGCCCCTTGTTGCGAAAGAAAGCGCGCACCGCCGGCCCGAGGTAGGCGTAGACTTGTTCGCCCCGTTGAAGGTCCCACGCCAGTGGCGTGTCGTCGCCGAAGACCGCGGTGAACTGCGCTTCCGATTCGACGGCCACCGGAATTTGTAAGGGCCCCGAAGCGGCGAACCCGACGAACACAGCGATATCCATGCGCGGCAAAACTTCCGGCAGGGGCGGCGCCTGAGCTTCGAAGCGAAACCCAGGCAAACGTCTGACACGTGCAGCGCACATGGCCTATTCCATCTCGAGTCGTTCGTAGGCCAGGGTTAGCTCTTCCATCGCCACATCGGTGCCCTTCGCATTGAACGGGCCGCTGATGTGCTTGATGATGCGCGCGCGCAGCAGCTTCCAGGTCTGCACAATGGCCGTGTGATCTTCGTTCTGCAGCGAAATCGTCACCGTACGCTCGGCCAACTGATTGCCGTTGCGAATGTCATTCAGCCATTGATACAGATTGAGCGAACCGATAACCCCGCGCTTCAAGGTCACGTCGGTGGCTTTGTTCAGCCCGGTGATCTTGCGCACGCTGTTTTCTTTCGAGTTGCCGGTGCGGTACTCGGAGACGGTGACTTCCATTCCGATGTTGCTCATCTCCTGAAAGCCGGCCTCCGCCCCGTCGGTATTGCCCGTGCCGAGATCAACCAGGAAGTTGAATTGCACATATGGGCGATCGCGTAATACAGCCATGGATTCCTCCTTCTGCGACTGGAGCGCAACCAATTCCCCTTGCGGCTTCGCAGGATGCAAGCGCGGACGCTTGCGCTCCGGTCTTCAAGACGATTAACCAATAAGTTGAGCAGGTACGCATGCCTCTGGCATGCAGCCGGCGCGTACCTAGATCTTTCGATCCGCCGTCCACTGGCCGATGCGGAAGATCACGAATTCAGCCGGCTTCAGCGGCGCGACGCCAATCAGGCAGACCAGACGGCCGTTGTCCAGATCGTTCTGGGTCATGGTTGAGCGGTCGCACTTCACGAAGTACGCCTTTTCAGGCTTATCGCCGAGCAGCGCGCCGTTCTGCCATTCATTCAACAAGAAGTCTTCGATGGTGCGGCGCACGTTTCCCCACAGCAGCTCGCCATTGGGTTCGAACACCGCCCACTGCGTCCCCTTGTCGATTGAATGTTCGAGATAAGCGAAATATCGCCGCAGGTTCACGTACTTCCATTCGGGATCGGAACTGATGGTGCGCGCGCCCCACAACCGGAAGCCGCGGCCCTCGAAGAAACGGAAGCAGTTGATGCCTTCAGGATTCAGCACCTCCTGCTGCGCCTTGTTGATCAGTTTCTCGAAGCCAATCGCGCCGTTCACCACTTCGTTGGCGGGCGCTTTGTAGACCGCGCGGTTCGTGTCGTTGCGGGCGTAGATGCCGGCGACGAAGCCGCTCGGCGGCATGTTCTGTTCAGTGTTGGTGACCGGATCGAGGATGCGAACCCACGGATAGTAGAGTGCGCCGTAGGTGGAATCGAGCTTCGCGCGCATCTCGCGGACTTCGGAAATTGATAAATCATCGCCGGCATCCAACACCGCAATGCGATAGCGCATGTGGGACGCGTGCGAAATCAGCGCGCCGATGATCGCCATTTCTCTGACCCCGTTGTCGAACTTGTAGCCGAAGGTCGCGCCGGGCGCCGCTACGATGGAAATGTCATCGATGTCTTCAAACGCCACCAGCCCGCTCTTGTCGTTTGTTTGCGCGTTGGTGGTGCCTTCGTAATCGCTTTCGCTGGGAAGCGCGCCGTCGTTGCCACCGGTCAAATTCAAACTAACGGCCCGGGCCGAGTCCGATGATTTTTCGGCGACCTTCGGGTCGAGAGAAGAAAAGTCGATAATTCGCTGCCCGAGATCGGGATTGTTGCCGCTCTTCGTGCCATAGTCGATGAGCGCCTGAATCACTTCGGGACCGCTGTCGATGCTGGTGCCCGCGAGAATCACAATCGGCAATGAACGCGCCTGTGACAAGCTGTTCGGATCCTGCTCGAACAGACTGGTCATGGCGTCCGGCGAATTGAAGGTATTTCGGTGTTGCGGGTCCGGCGCCAGGCCGCTCCAGGTCATCGGCAGGGTGTCGCCATCGATCGAGTTGACATCTATCGTGAGGGTGATGACCCGCAACTCGTGACCGTCCTTGGGATCGAGGGAAGGTTTGGTCGTGCTGTTCAGCCGGAAATCATCGTCTGTCTTGGCGCCGCCGCCATTGAAGATCCAGGTTTGCTCGTCGGCGTCGTACTGCGCGACATAGAAATTACCCGTTCCAACCGTGCCTGCGGGCGGACTCGATAGCGGGCTGGTGACGTCCCCGATCCAAACGGTGTCGCGCTCGCGCAACGCCCCGGAGCCCAGTTTCCCCTTATCGCCGGACAACATGTTTTGGCCGAGCACCACCGTGAAGGTCACCCGCCAGTTTCCCAGCGCGCCCGGAAAGCGCGCGCGAATCAGGATTGAGCTGTCGCGCGATCCGCCGCCTGGATCGTCGGTAAGCCAGGCGCGAGCGTGACCGTCGTCATAGTCGTCGCCGGTCTGGTCGAGTTTGTCGTCCTTCAGTTTCGCGCTGGGCCTGAGATACGGATCAGGCTCTTCGCCCAGCTTGCGAAACACGCGCGCGATGTAGAGACGCTTGCCGCCCTCTTCAAAGAAAGCCCGGACGCCTTGCCAAAGAAAGTTGGGCTGCTCGGAGGGACCGGAAAAGGTCAGGTCGTGCCGGTCACCATAGACCCGCTCGAACTCGGTCAGGCTGGTGATGATGTCGGGTTGCAGATCGATTGGGCCGTACCGGCATGGCCCAACAAAACCGGTGGTCGTCGTACTCACGCCCTCGATGGACTTTGAGCGAAAAGATGTCTCCTCGACGTAAACTCCAGGAGCTAAATATTCAGGCATGACTCCTCCTTCAGGGCGGTCAAACCGCCGGCGTTATGAACAACATCGACCCGCCTTTGGTTTGCGGCGGAGACATCGATGATGATGTTGATTTCAACGTAAGTGGCTCGCCGAATCGCACAGCCACTTCCTGTAATTCCTCAGTGCGCGCTTCATCAGACCACAGCAGTGCCTCTGGCTGGGCGAGCACGGCGTCTAAATCCGGCAGAGAATCTTCGCTTGACTGATTTGGCGGCGACTGCAGTCCGGCGCTGTAGAACGCGCGCACGCTAAAGTTCCAAACCTGATCGGTTAAAGCAGGCGTAGTCGCCACCGGCGGCGAGCTGAGGGGCGACCCCGGCGGCGAGGCAACCGCAAACGAGCGCGGCGACGGATACGGAAAGAGCAGCGCGATCTTTCCCGATTCATCGGCAATGCCGCGGGCCACCGTTTGGCCGTTGTCATAGAGTTCCAGCATGGCGGAAGCCGCTGCCGCTCCACTCTCGCCCCGAGTTGGATCCCAAAGATCGGCGCTAATCGCGGCCAGGCCGCTCGTCACCGACCGGGTGATCGCTGAATACAGCGGGACACTCTTAATCGCCGGCGGCGGCGAGACGTCCTGGTTCCATTCCACCGGAAGTCCGGCCACAAATTGAAATGGCACGAAGCGAGACTGAAGGTCGCGCACCTCGATAACGAAATCTTTCTTTGCGGGCAGGCTGTTCCAGTAATCAGCATCTCCGGCGCCCTGCTCGACGTCCTGCAGTCCGGACCCATGACGCAGCACGTAGACGCCGCGGCGATTTGGAAACAAACTCTGCCGGGCTTGCGGCTGATTGATCGGATAAGCGGCCACCGCCAGACCGTCGCCGATTACGTCGCCCGTCACCGCATCCTGAAAGCGCACCCCGAGCGGGGCCACGATCGTCAGGCGGTCAAGCACCAGCAATTGGTTTTGATAATCCAGCTTGATAATCTCGGCCGCCATCAACTCACCAGTACTCCGGTTTTGAATTCACGGGTCTGCACTTCGGCCGCCTCAGTCAAAGGCAGCGCCGAACTGATCCCGATCATGCGCGCGACATAGCCCACTGATAAGGGTGGGGTCGTTTTGGTAGTGCTCCACAAATTGTTCCAGTCCTGCAGCGTCAGCGATTCCAGAATCAGCTCCACCGTCTCGCCGGGATCGAAGATGTCCGGTTCAGGTCCATAGTTATTCAATAAGCCGGTGGGCAGAATCGGCACGTCTTCAAACATCCTGATCATCCAACCGAGCAGGCGTTCCTGTTTCACGGCGGAGCGCGCCCAGGGGGTCGCGACGTAATGAAGATCGATTGGAATCGGCGGCCGGTGACGGCGGCCATCGCGACCGAGGACCGGCGGAATGTTGCGCCGGTTGCCGTTGACCGCGACGCGGTAGAGGTACAGTGAGATACCCTCTTCCATGGGATTACTGAAATTGGTCAGCTGGTAAAGCTCGAACTGGGCATTTGCGAATTCCGGTTTTGGGCAGGCATCCGCGAGCAGACCCAACATCGCTTGTCCGGTTGCTGCGATTGCCTGAAAGGTCGCCATGCTGATCAATTAACCTCGGGCCGCTAGCTTGACCTGGTGCCTTTCGCGCTCACGCGCTTCAGCCAATTGCGCGCTCGCGACAGTGAATCGGTTCGGCCGGGCGTGTCGTCGAGATATTCCTGAACAAAATCGGTGATGTCGCTCAAATTTTTTAAATAGCGTCGATCACCGGTCGGCACGTGCGTAATGTAGCCACGCCAGATGTTTGCTTCGCTCTTCTCGCCGTCAGCCTCGAGCCACAGCTTGATGATGAACGAATGCAGTGTGGACTCAGATAAGTCCATGCTGGTGGATAGGGCTGAGATAACGACCACGCCGACAACTTCGCCCGTGCATGCTGCACCCGTATAACAGAGCAGCGTCGGCGCAGCGTCTCATCCGGCGTCTGTCGGCGCGTCTAAATTTCGCGCGCCGGAGTTGGTTAGAGTTTTTTTCGTTCGGTGCGCGGGAGGTGTTCGATGGATCTGATGTCGTGCTGGATGCGCCGCTGAACACTGTTCAGCATGCGATGAATATGTTTGAGGCAATCAAGCAGATCGCGTGACTCCGGACGCTCGTCGCCGGCGGCTTCCGGTTCAGCGACGGCCTCCGGGCGCCGGTAGCGGCCTGATTTCATCTGCTCGTAAAGATCGATGGTGCGTCTTTCAGGGATGACGCTCAATTCGCGCTGCAAGGCGATGACACAGCGCTCGTATTGCCGGAGCGCGGCGGTGCGATCGCCCGACAAATAATACAACCGCATAAGTTCCCGATGGGTGCGCTCGCGCGCCGGGTCATATCGCAGGATTCGCGTCGCGTAGCCCTGGCCCTGTTCATACTCCTGGTGCGTTTCCGAATAGACAATCAATTTATCCAGCAGCAACAGATACTTGTTCTGCAGGCGTTCGCGCTCAAACAGGACCCATTCCTGATACCAGCCAACCAGCAGATCATCCCGGTAGAGAACCGCGGCTGCTTTCAGCTGGCCGGCCTGAGTGTCAGTGAGCCGCCGGCCCGAAATCCCTTCGGCTGCGGTCGCGGCCTTTTCAAATTCTTCGACATCGCACCACGGACGATTCGTGGGGTTCAAGCGCAGCCAGTCGTGCTCGATCAGCAGATGGTTCGCCGGCTCACTGACGCTGGTCTCCAGCACGTGTTGCAAATGCCAGAGCGATTGGCGCAGATACTTTTTCGATCGCTCGGTCGAGGTGTCACCCCACAACATGGCCGCCAGGGCCTCACGCGAGTGGTGCTGCTGACCGCGGATGAGCAGGAAACTCAGGAGTTCCTGGTCCTTGCCGGCGTCCAGTCCTTTCAAAGGCTGAGCATCATCTCTGGCAGAGAATTTACCGAACAGCTGAAAAAACAAGTCGGGCATTTCAGGGGACGTCCTACGGCAATTCTTTTCAAAGCCTCGCCTTTGGCTGGGCTAAAAATCGGGAGCTGGTGAGCTCATCGTTTTGGGTTCGCGGAATTCATAAACACGGTGCTACAGCTGCCGCTGCAATGGACCGTCGCTCGCGTGCAGACGGCCTAATTTTCGGTTCCACTCGGAACCGAGGCACCAAACGATGGATAGCTGGATGGGCTATCGAAAAGAAGGAGCAACCTTTCGGCTTTTCAGCCGTTGTGCTCGCGGACATCCGGGGGATCGAAGTGAAAAGATGTCCCGTTGTTTGGCACTCAAAAAATGAAGCTGCAAGAAAATATTCTGTCTGCCGCCGTAAGTCAATAAAAATATTGCTAAGATCGTTAAGGCCCTAAGTAGTGAACGGCGGTGTTGATCGCGGCCAGCCGGAAATCACTCGAATTCATTAGCCAAATGGCCAACCATAACCTGCTTAGAAGCAGTGACTTTTGATCAAATTTCGACTGCCGGCATTTAGATTTCGATGCACGGTTGACTGCGATCTCACCAACGGCGCGTAACTGAAAATTCACACCGGCCGCGGCGACAAGTTGAAGGTGGTAGCGTAATTCAAGTTTAACTCTGGGTCTCGGTGAATCTCGGTGACTCTGTGGTGGACCTTTCTGAACCAATCTTCACCACAGAGAACGCCGAGGACGCACAGAGACACAGAGCAAAACCCAAGCAAGGATGCTCCTACCTGGGACCATTTGCCTTTGGTTTGCAGAGTGGCCTGTGATATTAGCAGTGTTGGGTAAATGCGCTGCTGTATGGAACTTCAAATGAGGAATTTGCCGAGCTTATGCGAATAGTTGTGACAGGGGGCGCGGGCTTTATCGGCTCGCACTTATGTGAAAGGTTGCTGGAGGATGGGCATCAGGTCATCTGCCTCGACAATTTCTTCACCGGCCGGCGTGAGAACGTCGTTCATCTTTTTGATCATCCGCACTTCGAATTGCTGCGCCACGATGTGATCGAGCCCATCCTTTTGGAAGTCGATCAAATCTACAATCTGGCGTGCCCCGCGTCACCCATTCACTATCAATACAATCCGGTCAAAACAGTTAAGACCAACGTCATGGGCACGATGAACATGCTGGGGCTGGCCAAACGCGTTCGCGCCCGGATCCTGCAGGCGTCCACTTCTGAAGTCTATGGCGATCCGCATATACACCCGCAGCCCGAGGCCTATTGGGGCAACGTCAACCCGATTGGCATCCGCAGTTGTTACGATGAAGGCAAACGCGTCGCTGAAACCCTGATGATGGACTATCACCGCCAGAACAAGGTTGATATCCGGATCGCGCGCATCTTCAACACCTATGGCCCACGGATGCTGGAAAACGACGGCCGCGTGGTTTCGAACTTCATCGTGCAGACGCTGAAAGGCCAGGAGTTGACGATTTACGGGAATGGCGAGCAGACGCGGTCGTTTTGTTATGTCGACGATCTGGTCGATGGACTGGTGCGGTTAATGAACGCCGGTGATTGTCATGAACCGGTTAATCTGGGCAACCCGAACGAATTTACGATTAAGGAATTAGCCGAAGAGGTGGCGAGCGTTTGCGGCTCGGCCTTGCGGATCAGACATGAACCATTGCCGCAGGACGACCCGCATCAGCGGCAACCAAACATTGAACGGGCCCGGGAATTCCTGAATTGGCAACCGGCTATTCAGCTGCGCGAAGGTCTGGAGCGCACCGTTGCCTATTTCGCCGCACGCATCCCCAATCAACAATCTCAAACGGTCGTCACCGGCTGAAGCCCGACCATCAGGGAGGGCTCCCGGCGCCAAATTGAGCCCTCCCTGAAGGTCGGGCTACTGCCCCGGCCTCGCTTCCGTTTCCGGCACGTTTACGAATAACCGTTTGGGTGAGACTTGTGCCAGTTCCAGGCGCTCTCAATAATTTGTTCCAAATCATTTTGGGCAGGCGTCCAGTTCAATACCTCAATCGCCTTGCGGTCATCGGCCACCAGTCGCGAAGGGTCACCCGGGCGCCGCGGCAGGTGATCGGCGGCAATCGATTTGCCGGTTACCCGGCGCGCGCAATTGATCACTTCCAGGACCGAATATCCATGACCAGTCCCAAGATTGATTGCCGTCGACTCGCCTCCGGTCTTTAGATATTGCAAAGCGGCGATGTGGGCGCTGGCCAGATCGGAAACGTGTATGTAGTCCCTGATCGCCGTCCCGTCAGGAGTGTCATAGTCGGCGCCAAACACTGACACCGACGGCAGTTCGCCGGCCGCAGCTTTCAGCACATTCGGAATCAGGTGGGTCTCAGGATCGTGATGCTCGCCGTGCTCGGCGGTGGCGCCGGCGGCGTTGAAATATCGCAGCGCCACAAATTTCAAACCATACGCGCGATCATATGATTCCATGATGCGTTCGATCATGAACTTGGACCAGCCATAAGGATTGGTCGGCCGTTGCGGGTGAGTCTCTGAAATGGGAAGCTGCTGAGGTTCGCCATAGGTTGAGCAGGTCGAGGAGAAGACAAACCGCTTCACGTTTGCCTTTATTAACGCATCGAGCAACGCGATCCCCTGGCCTACGTTGTTTTGAAAATAGCGCGCCGGCTGCTCAACCGACTCGCCGACATAAGCGAAGGCCGCGAAATGAACGCAGGCCTCAATCTCGTGTTCCTGAGTGATGCGTTGCACCAGATCGCGGTCCCCGACATCTCCTTGATAGAAGGGAATGTCTTTAGCGACCGCCGCCTGATGACCACGGCAGAGGTTATCCAGCACTACAACCGATTCGGTTTGGGCCCGCAACAACTCCACGGTCACGCTACCGATGTAGCCGGCGCCGCCTGTGACTAAGATTGCCATCAATCAAATCTCGCGCGGTCAATATAGCACGTTGATAGGATCACAATTGGAAGTTACCGGGCGGGTTGGGTTAGGAAAGAGATCATGGCGCGAAGGATCGCGACCTAAATGGGCCGTAGCCGCATCTGATTGCGACCCCGCCGCTAGTGACTCTCGCGGTTTGCCTCAAACTTCTTCAATGCGTCATCACATTTCGCGAGGTCGGCAGACACTTCCGCCGGCTTAGCGGAATCTGCCGGGCTTAGTGTTCCTTTGTTTTTTAGATCTTGCCAGATGTCGAGACCCTTCTGATAAAAGTCTCTGGCATCCTGCCAATGATCGATCCGCTGACGCGCGGAAAGGTTGTGTTCTGAACCAAGCAGCGTCTGGCATTTGCCCACTTGCGAATAAACGACTGCGAGGTATCTGGCCGCGGTGGTGTTCTTTGGATTTGCCTGAAAGGCAGTCTCCAGAATGCTTCTGGCCTGCTGCACGTTATCGTTGGCCTGGGCGACATCACCTTCGAGCGACTGCGCCTCGCTCAATCTGTAATAACCCCAGGCTTTCCGCAGTTGCAGCTCGCTGTTGGCGGGACTCTTCGCCGACAGATCTTCGAGTATTCGCAGCGACGTATGGTAGTGCTCTTCGGCGCCGGCAAGATCATTCAATTTGGTCAGCGTCACAGCTATGTTCTGATGCATGATCGCCAGGTCCTCAGCGATATTCGCATCGCTGGGGTCGGCGGCCGCGGTCTTTTCAAAAATAGCCAGGGCCTGACGCCCGTTCTCGAGCGACCCCGCAAAATCACCGATGCTGCGCATCGTGCTGCAGACGTTACTGTAATCGACGGCAAGTTCACGCCGAGTGTAATTGTCAGACGCGTTCTCCCCACCCATTAACTGGTCTATCGCAATCGCCTTTCGATAGTTATCCAAAGCCTCGGCAGGTTTGCCGCTATCAACGTTCAACGATGCGATGAAGTTATAGACACCGCCCATGTACTTGCGATAAGTCGGGTTGGTCGGTTCCTCAGCGACGAGCACCTTTAAAATGTCCAGGGCCTTGCCTTGATACTCCATGCCTTTGCCCAGGTCACCGAGGCTATTGGTGGCCGAAGCGCCTAAGGCTATTCCCAGGTCAGAGTCGACCAACGCCAGCTCGCCGCGAACGGGCCGGTTTGCCGGATCTCGCCGCACCAACTCTTCGTAGATGGCGCTGGCCTTCTGTAAGTTCTCGATGGCCACCGCAGGTTTGCCCAGCGAGACATTCAATCTGCCAAAGCGCTCATAACTCATGGCCAACTCTGCGCGCAGGTCTGCATCCTTCGGCGCGAGCGCCGACAATCTTTCGCGGATGGTTATTGACTTACCATAACTTTCCAGGGCCCCGCTCGTATCGCCCAGATTTGCGTAGTACGGTCTACCCTGAACGTCACCGACCCTCAGATATGCCGAAGCGATCTCACGCAGCAACCCGCTATCGCCGCCGGCCTGCTGGGCCAGCTTATCGAGATAATTGAGAGAGTCTTTCACCATCTGCTCGCGCACTTTAGTTGAGCCCGGCAGCGTGGCAATCGCGTCGTGATAATCGAAGATCACCGAATGCGCTAGTTGCCGCACTTCATTGAAGCGTTCTTCGGCAATGGCGCTTTGCAGGCGCGCTTTATGTGCTTCCCAAGCCGTGGCCACCCCGCCGGCGATCAGCACCAGGACCACCGCCGCCGTGGCGGTCGCACTAACTTTATTGCGCTGGATGAACTTTGAGGCGCGGTAGCTGAAGGTATCTTTGCGCGCGCTGACGGGTTCGTGGTCGATGAACCGGCGCAGGTCTTCCGAGAATTCGGCGACGGATTGATAACGCCGCGAGGGCTCTTTGCGCAACGCCTTGAGCACGATATTGTCCAGTTCACCACGCAGCGCCTTTGTCAGAACCGCCTGCGGTAGCGGGCGGGCCGAAGTCGAACGATCATGCCCGCCCGCTATCGACGGCGGTTCTGACTTGACCGCTTCGCTCGGTTTTACAGGTTCCTGTTCACAGATCGCCTTGATGACTGCGTCAGTCGTTCTCCTGGTGATTCGGTAAGGCCGCGCGCCCGTCAGCAACTCGTACAACAAGACGCCCAGCGCATATAGATCGGTGGCCGTGGTCACTGCTTCACCTTTGACCTGCTCAGGACTGGCATACTCGGGTGTCATCACCCGCAAGACGGTCGTGGTTGCGTCCGTTTCAGTGGTGGCGTCAAGCAGCTTGGCAATTCCGAAATCGAGCAGCTTGGCCTGCCCATCGCGCGTCACCAGCACGTTGCTCGGCTTCAAATCGCGATGAACGATCAAGTGCTGGTGCGCATACTGCACCGCGGAGCAGACGCTGCGAAACAGCTTCAGACGTTCGTCTACTGAGATTTCCTGTTCGCGGCAGTAACCATCAATCGGCTCCCCGTCAACATATTCCATGACCAGGAAAGGCACCCCATCGTCAGTCATGCCGGCGTCAAACAGCCGGGCAATATGTTCGTGATTCAGTTGCGCCAGAATCTGCCGTTCGTTATTGAAGCGCCGGAGGATTTCTTTTGTCTTGAGCGCGCTGCGGATTAACTTGACTGCGACCTGGCGGTGCAGCTCGGTGTCTTCCGCGCGATAAACCTCGCCCATCCCACCTTCGCCGATGAGGTTCAGGAAGCGATAACGTCCGGCCACCTGGCCCGCGCGATCCTGGTAAGTCAATCCACTCGCAGCTGCGCGCGCTTGTTGCTCAAGGGCCGATTGCTGCATGAAGCCATCGCGCTGAACTTCCTGGTGTGCCTGAAATAACGCCGTGACTTCCGCCAGGAGCGCGGGACGGTCCGCACACTCGCGCGCCAGAAACGCTTCGCGCTCGTTCAGATCCAGGTCGCAGGCGGCCGCAAACAGTTCGGCGATTTGGTTGTCTTGTTCGAGGCTGGTCACAGTTTCTGGTTATCCAATTCTTTTCGCAGCCAGGCGCGCGCGAACTTAAGATCACGCTCGACCGTGCGGGTTGACAGTTTTTCACCGTCCGCTGAGAGCACCCCGGGAATTTCCTCGACCAGCAACCCGCCAAAAAAATGCAGCTCGATGACCCTGGCCTGACGCGGGAAGCGGGCCGCGAACTGTTCCAGCACATCATTCAGCTCGACCAGGTCGAAAGTCGATTCAGCCGCGGCCCGTTCCGCGCGGCTTAAGGACATGCGGAAGCCGTCTCCGCCGCGTTTCTGCGCCCCATGCTTGCGCGCATGATCGACGAGCACGCGGCGCATCAACTGGGCCATCAGACAGATGAAATGCGCGCGACTCTGCCAATCGATCCCTTTGATATCCAGCAGGCGAAGGTAGGCTTCATGTACCAGGGCCGTCGCTTGCAACGTGTGATCGCTTCGTTGATTACGCAGGTAACCGGTAGCCAGCCGGTGGAGTTCGTCATAGACGAGCGGGGTCAGTTGTTCCAGGGCTTCGCCGTCACCGTCGCTCCAGCGCGCGAGCAGAGCGGTCACACTTTCGGACACAAGAATCCCTGACTGAGATTTTAGGGACACGGGGTTTATTCGGATGAAAAGCCTGAGGTCGGGTCTAAAGCCGCCCCAGTCTAGCAAAAAAAATCCTCACGCGCATGTCGGGTTTGACCGCCCAAATTCGGATTAACAACTGAAGACAAAATCTGCCGGCGACCCGGTCTCGGTGGATGGCGGGCAGTTGCCACGCCGCCGTGCTCATCAGCACATGAGTCGCGGCCAACTGATAACTGCCCGTTGAAAGAGACTCATTTCGAACCAGGAGATAGATCAATGACCACCAACAAACTCGCAGCCGCGCGCGGCCTGCTGACTCTGATGGCCATCGCCGCCATCGCATACTGGATTCATTTTTCAGGGGGGACCTCGACCCTGGCCCAGGCCGGAGCTAATCAAGGGGCAGAACCTCAAGCCCTAACCATAACCGAGTTTCCGCTGCCAAATCAGAATCCCGTGCCGGTGCCTTACGGCGTCACCCGATACGGCGTAGACCACTCCCTCTGGTTCGTCGAAAAACTGGCCGGCAAGATCGGGAGAATAACCACCAGCGGGGCCATCACGGAGTACGCCCTGCCGGGCGCGGCTGCCAGTTGTCAGCCAGGCAGCCTGATTCAGGCCGGCGATGACAACCTCTGGTTTACTGAGACCGCGGCCAACAAAATCGCGCGCATCAAGCCGGCCAGCGTGGTCTCAACCGGTACGATCATCGCGGGCACCAACTTTGACGAATACGATGTGCCCACCGCGAATAGCCAGCCCACCGGAATGACGCGCGGCACCTTCGGCATTTGGTTCACTGAAGCCAACACCAGCAAATTGGGTCTGATTCAAAATCTCTCGTCGCCCTCGATTGTTGAATTCGCCACCCCGACATCCTCTGCGCTGGCAGGGATTGCCAAAGCCGTCATCAACGGAAACACGCGGATCTATTTCGCCGAAATCAGCGCCGGTCGCATTGGTTATTTCAAAGAAACCCCGGATGGCAGCGTCTTCGGCAATTGTGTCAACAATTTCGATGCGGCGAAATGCTTCGTCGAAGTGAATACTCCGACCGCAAATAGCCAACCGTTCGAATTGGCACAGGGTTCAGATAACAACGTCTGGTTCACCGAGGGTGGCGCCGGAAAGATCGGTAAGATGGATGCCGCCAATACGATCACCGAGTTCAATATTCCCACAGCTAACGCGCGGCCAGCCGGAATCGTGAGCGGCCCTGACAGCGCGCTCTGGTTTACCGAGGCGCTCACTAATTCAATCGGCAGGATTACCACCACCGGCGCAGTCACCGAACAAACCATCCCCACCGCCGACACCCATCCCTGGTTGATTGCCTGCGATTGCCAGGAATCATCGTCGGACACCACCTCGACCAACACGATGTGGTTTACCGAGAACTCAACGACGGTGCGCAACGCCATTGGCAAGATTGATATTGGTTTAGGCCCTACACCGACGCCCACCCCGGCGCCATTTACGCTTAGCTTTGAAGGCCGTCTGCGCGACCGGGTGAGCCGCACCAAGCCGGGCCTGGGCAGCGACGGCGATGCAGATGGAACCTTCGGGATCACCTTTCCCGACGGTTTCCTCCATCGCACGGTGACGAAACTTGATCTGGTGGGCCCTAACGGCAACCGTTGGGACACCAACCCGGCGAACCGCAGCTTGTGGACGATCGGCGTAGTGACGCCGACGATTGACAGTTCCCTCGACAACCAGAGCAACGGCAGCGTCAACTTCGACACCGCGAACGGAAACGGCAGCACCAGGAATTTCTATATCATGGTGCCCGATTCCATTCCCTCGTCTTTTGTGCAAGGCAAGAGCTTCACTTTGAATATTACCTTCGCGGATGGGCAGACAGTCTCTGCCGGGACCACCATCGGCACAACGCCGGCGAACTCCGCCGATCTGCGGGTGGAAGTTGTCGCGGCCTCGAATCCGATTCAGGTCGACACGATTGAGAATTACACGGTCCATGTTCAGAACCTGGGCCCATCAACCGCAACCAACGTCAAGGCCACCATCACGCTGCCGGCGGCCACCTCGTTTATTGATTTCGGCAACCCGGCCACAACCGGTTGCCAACAAACGGTCTCAGGCGGCCGCCAATTCATCTGCACCTACCCGTCACTCGCGATTAATGCGACGGTCACCGCGCAGTTCCGGACCAAGGCCGTAACCACTACCAGCAGCGACAGCAGTCTCGGCAGATTGGACGCTGGTGTCACCAGCGATCTGCCCGACCCGATCGCCGCCAACAGCAACGTCACGAACACGGTCAGCATCGTCACGAACACTTCGCCGCCGGCGAACGATAATTTCGCGAATGCGCAAGGCTTTGTCGGTGGCAGTGGGACGCTCACCGGAACGAATGTCGGCGCGACCAAAGAAAAAACCGTGAAGGCCGGCGACACGATCGT
>Ga0126383_10000055_pt1 | contig 52817 bp, 51 predicted proteins | sample PanSoiMetPlot_35_FD_96882 | JGI IMG/M metagenome (GOLD analysis project Ga0126383, IMG submission 96882) | Tropical forest soil microbial communities from Panama - MetaG Plot_35 | ecosystem: Environmental > Terrestrial > Soil > Tropical forest > Bulk soil | place: Panama | collected 2016-02-17 | reverse complement strand
GCGGCGCACATCGGTCGGTCGCACATTCCGGCGGATGGACGCAGAAGTCGCTGGTGGTTGCGCAGGCCGCGCTCTCCCTGGTGCTGTTGTGCGCAGCCGGCCTCTTGACACAAAGCCTGCGGAACATGCGCAGCCAGCATTTTGGATTTGAGACGGCGAACCGCTACATCCTGTCGATTGACCCACAGATGGCGGGGATCAAGGTCGACGGATTACAGTCTTTTTACCGATCGCTTCACGACCAACTCGCCGGAATCCCAGGGATGAACAAGGTCAGCTTTACGCTCTATACCCCGATGGAAGGAAACAACTGGGGCGAGATCGTCTACATCGAGGGGCAAGCGCCACCAACACCTGGGAGCAACGAGAACGAGGCATCGTGGATACGAGCGAGCGAAGGATACTTCGAGAGCATCGGTACACGACTCGTGGAAGGGCGAGCTTTCAACGACCAGGATACAGCGACCTCGGTGAGGGTAGCGGTGGTCAACCAGAGTTTTGCGAAGAAGTTCTTCAAAGGCCAGGACGCGATCGGAAAACACTTTGGCGATCTCGACCAAAAATATGCCGGAAATTTTGAGATTGTTGGAGTGACGGAAGATACGGACTACTGGCAGCCGACGAGCAAAATGCGCCCTATGTTCTTCATTCCGCTTGCGCAGTGGGCTAGCTATGACGATAAACGCTTCAAAGCGTTTGAAGAGAATTCTCATTTCATTAACAGTGTGGTGTTGATGACACAGGGAAACGTACCTAACCTTGAATCGCAAGTGCGGCGTATCCTCGCCGGAATTAATCCTGACCTCGCGGTTATTCAGTTCCGGAGTTTTGCCGAACAAGTGGACGCAAACTTCATGCAGCAGGCAATGTTGACCAAGCTCACCTCCCTGTTCGGAATACTGGCGCTGCTATTGGCGTCGGTTGGGCTGTATGGCGTCACAGCCTATTCGGTTGAGCGCAGGACCAGCGAAATTGGAATTCGAATGGCGCTGGGAGCAGACCGGACCAATGTGCTGCGGCTCGTTCTTCGAGGAGCCTTTATGCAAATCGGACTCGGACTAGCAATCGGAATACCGGCGACCATCCTGGCCGGCTACGGCATGACTGCGAAGTTGTTTGGCGTGAAGCCGTATGCCCCGAATGTTCTATTGCTCACCACCGTCGTGTTGAGTTTTGCGGCGTTGATCGCGACCTTGGTGCCGGCGCGGCGCGCAGCGACGCTCGATCCGATGAACGCTCTGCGGACAGAGTAGATAGTCGAGAGCACAGGTGGAACGGAGAAAACAGCTATCTTGCCTAAGCTAGTTGTTCGGGGATCTTTGTGCGCTCGCGCCCATCTCGCCCGCCCCCTCACCTGCAGGAGCGGTCGGTGGCGCTGGCACCTGCACCGCTGGCGCGGCTGGGTCTGGCAAGGCCACGTTGGGTGACATAGGGGTCAGATCTGGCGGGATCTGCGGCTGATCGAGCGGTCGAACACCTCTGGCTTCCACAATTGACCAATGCCAGTCCTGGTCCGGCGCCAGTACGCCGGGAATATTCTCGCGAAATGTCGTTGTGCTGAATGGTCTCGCGACTCCCTTTAGGTGGTAGAGCACGGTCACATCGGAGCGCTTTTCAACAGTCTGTTGCCCAACTCCTTCGGCAGCGGGGATCACGCGGGCGCGCGCAGCCGTTTCGGCGCTTTCGCCCGGCTTACGCTCGACGGTGAGTCCGACCGTAATTTCTCGTAGCTCCCAATCGGTTCCGTTGAACACGTCGAGTTGCAGGCTGTCGTCCTGGATTGAAGCTGGTCCGTCGAGTTTAAGGAGTTCAGCAACGGGGAGATCCTCCACGAAGACCGGCTTGATGAGGAGCGCGGCGGCCCGTGCGTTGAAGGAGAGACTGCAGGTTACATCGGGAGAAGCGACTTTAATGCTTTTTCCAGCCGGATCCACCGAGAGAACCAGCTTGTCGGCGGGCTTGAGTTTTTTCACATCTTCCATCGCCTGCGCGAGATTCTCGTTGTCGATGACCGGCCGCTCCTGCTGCAACTGGACCTTGTTTTTGCGAGCATTGCGGGCGACGTCTCCCAGAGGCACGTCGTCGTCCTGCGCGGCCAGACGAGAAGTTCCGACCAATGTGAGCATCCACAATACGACGACGGCTGAGAACCTGGACTTCATGGGATTCCGGGGCCACGATCCGTACAGACCATCGCGGTCGCCCAACAAGTGAATTCTCAGACCAGATGTAATTGGAAGAAAGTTACTTTAGACACATCGGGCGCAAAGAGTCATGAGGAAAAGACATGGGCGCGCTGAACGTAGCAGCGCGCAACGGGGCGCGCCCATGGCTTGGCCAGAGAGAGTACAGCCTTACAACAGCCCAGAGGTTCGGAGACGAGGCACCGGATCTGTCACGCGCACTGGTTGACGCTTGAAAATCCAGCGCGCCACCGCAATACCCAGAGCGACGTAACAAAAATTCATGATCTTCATAGCTCTCACCCCACGCCGGACCTCGTCCTGGGGAGATGATTCGAGTGATCCCGTCGTGTGAACAACCTACCCTTGGTCTATCGACGGGTCCAGCCCACGAAAGTGCCAGGCAACGGCCAAGCAGTCACCGGAAGTAACCAGGGACACGGTTGGGGCCTTTTGGGGCTGGAAGATCGAGAAGGAACGAGATTGGAATCAACAGGTAACCTGACCGCCGGATGACTAGCGGCTCGCCATTATCCAGCCGCCGCCGACCACAACATCGCCGGCGTAGAACACTGCTGCCTGGCCGGGAGTGATGGCGCGCTGGGGTTCATCGAAAGTCACACGGACTTCGTCGGCGCCAGTCGATTCTATCGTTGCAGGTGCGGGCTGATGCTTGTGCCGAATCTTGACAGCCACACGCAGCGGTTCGTCAAGTTTCTGGACAGAAATCAAGTTGACGCGGTGGGCCAGCAAGATCCGGGAATAGAGTTCTTCGTCGTTTCCTACTATGACTTGTTTGGTATCGCCCTTGATCTGAATTACATACAGCGGTGTGCCAGTCGCAAAGCCGAGCCCCTTCCGCTGGCCTACCGTGAAATTGTGAATGCCAGAATGCTCCCCGATCACGCGGCCGGAGGTAGTGACCATCTCCCCGGCAGTCTCAAGGGGCGATTCGCCCTGTTCCGCCAAGTAAGCGTCGAGAAAACGCTTGTAATCTCCACCGGGAACGAAGCAGATCTCCTGCGAGTCGGGCTTTTGAGCAATCACCAGGCCACACTTCCGCGCAAGATCACGTACCTCGGGTTTCGTCATGCCACCGAGGGGAAACAGAGTGCGGCTAAGCTGCTCTTGTGTGAGGCCGAAAAGGAAGTAAGTTTGATCCTTTGACTTATCGGTGGGACGCTTCAGCAACCATCGGCCCGAAGCCTCGCTGAACTCAAGTTGTGCGTAGTGCCCCGTGGCGATGTACTCCGCGCCAATCTGCCTAGCTACAATCAGAAGCTGGTCAAACTTCAAGTGATTGTTGCACAGACTACAAGGGATCGGGGTTCGGCCGGAACGGTACTCCTCAACGAATGGGCGAACGACGTCACGCTCAAAACGATCTTCCTGATTTACGACGTAATAAGGAATCCCAAGGGTCTCCGCGACGCGGCGCGCGTCATAAACATCATCGAGTGAGCAGCAACGCCCCTGCACGGCTTCCGGCATACCTTCGTGACCAGCGAGACGGCGCTGGTTCCAGAGTTGCATGGTCAGTCCGATGATATTTCGCCCCTCGGAGCGGAGCATTGCCGCGACCGTGGAGGAGTCAACTCCTCCAGACATGGCGACGGCGATGGTGGAGTTTCGCATTGATGAATCAGTAGTAAGCCATCGGCAGCAGCATCCCTGGGAACCCCCTTCAGCTAACGCCGGTGCGTGCAGGCTTCCACAAAGGCGACAACTCCCGCAGATGAGCCAACGTTTCGGGCACGAGCGAAAGCGCGAAATCCACATCCTCAGCGGTGTTTTGCTTTCCCAGGCTGAAGCGGATGCTGGCGCGCGCTCGCTCAGGACGCAAGCCCATAGCAGTCAGTACATGCGAGGGCTCGATGGCGCCTGAAGAGCAGGCCGCCCCCGTCGACACGGCCAGCCCCTTCAGATCGAGCGCGATTACGAGCGCCTCTCCTTCGATGTAATCGAAATAAATATTCGACGTGTTGGGAACACGCGTAGCGCCTTCGCCGTTGATTCCAGCAGCTTGTACACACGACCGCAGCCCAACCTCAAGCTGGTCACGAAGTGCAGCCATCTTTTTATCATCACCACGCGAGAATGCTGACGCAGCCAATTCCGCCGCCTTGCCGAGGCCGACAATGCTGGGAACGTTTTCCGTTCCAGCTCGACGGCTCCGCTCGTGACGCCCACCATATAGCCGGGGATTAAGAATTGTTCCCTTGCGGACATAGAGAGCGCCGATGCCCTGGGGCGCGTGAAACTTGTGTCCAGAGATGGTCAACAGATCGCAGCCAATTCCGTTCACGTCGATCGGAACCTTAGCCGCTGCCTGAACAGCGTCGGTGTGGAAATAAACATCAGCCTCGGAAGCGACCCTTCCGATCGCTTCAACGGCCTGTATGACGCCCGTCTCATTGTTGGCCAGCATGATCGTGATCAGCTTGGTATTTGGACGTAGCGCGCGCTTAACGTCGTCAGGATCTACCAAGCCGCGGCCATCCACTGGAACGGAAGTGACTTCTATTCCGTTTTCTTGTGCGTGGGCGCAGGTATTCATAACCGCGTGATGTTCGATTGTCGAAGTGATCGCGTGATCGCCCTGCCTGACCAGACCAAGGATGGCGAGGTTGTCTCCTTCCGTGCCTCCGCTTGTGAAGACAATCTCTGAAGGCCGCGCGCCGAGCAGTTCCGCTACAATCTCTCGCGCGCGCTCAACCGCAGCGCGCGTTTCCTGTCCATAGTGATGTATAGATGAGGCATTCCCGAAGCGCTCGCTGAAGTAAGGCCGCATGGCCTCCAAGACCTCTGGCAGCACTGGCGTGGTCGCGTTATTGTCGAGATAGGCCCGATGCATACTGACTACTTCTATTGTACTGATGCGGACGGGACTGCGACGGGCTCATTGGTCGGCCGCAGAGGCCAGCAAAGGCACACATCTGGCGCTAACCCGGGCGACGGCCGTGTAAGCGACTATTCCGGACTGGGGCCCGGGTTCGGCTTCTTTGCCGCTGTTAAGCGGGCGAGGTCTGACAGTTGTTTTTGTGCCTCTTCAATATCTTTCGATTGAGTGCTCATTTGCAGGAAGGTGCGAAGATGGCGTTCTGCCTCTTGGTAATCAGGTTTTCTTATAAGAACCATGCCTAACAAATACTCCAGGCGAGGAACGTGGTGCTCGGTATCGATTTCCAAACCTCTCCGAGCACTCTTCTCGGCTGCGGCGAAGTGCTCCAGACAGTAGTTCGCTACTCCATTCGAGAACCACATCTCCGGAAAATTAATCGGATTGAGAGCGAGCAACTTCTCACTTGCATCGAGTGCTTCCTGCCAATGCTGTTCTCGAAGGGCGATCTGGGTCAATCCGCTATAAGGGTTTAGGTAACGGGCGTCCGCCTCGACGGACTTTAGAAACGATTGTTTGGCCCCAGCGACATCTTGTTTTTGGATCTGAACCCGCCCGAGTTCGAACCATGCCACGGCAAACTTTGGGTAAAGGCTTACCGCTTTTTCCAAGGATTTTTGAGCGTCGTCGAGCTTCCCTTCTTTGGCCTTTTGTTGGCCGTGCTGCAGTGCTTTCTTGGCTGCGCCCGGAGCCTGAGCAGTCGTGGCACTTACGGTGAATCCTTCGACACCGCCAATTCGGTGAAGGACGATGCGACCGATATCGGCATTCTCGCCCCCTGTGAAACGGCCTCCGAGTGCGACGAGATCGGAGGTAAATCCCGCGAGTGACGCTTGCAGATCACAATCGCGCAGGTCACGATTGTCGGGCTTGCCGACGCGGCCGGTGCGTGAATCCGATTCCGCATCGAAATCGGGATCGATCGAAGGCGAACCGAAGCGGCCGCCGAGCTGGAACGAAAAATACCCACGCGCATCGGTGTGCGTCTCAGTGTGCTTCTGTCCGTGACAGATCGACTGGATCGAAGCCGACTCTGTAAGCTCCAGCCCATCTTCCGAAACGACCTTACCCGAGATGAAGATCAGTTGAGTGGGGCCAGTATCGGGCGCTGCCGTTGGCTGCCGCGGCACCGTTGTAGATCGACGCTTAGTTTGGGCTGCGGATGGAAGTAGAGAGACAGAGACCAGGAAGGCACAAAGAAGGAGGAGACGTTTCACGGGAGGCCCCCAGCATCCAGCGTTAGGCGAATTTTAACGCTGTTCTGGGAACGGAATTGTCAAATAATTGTCTCTGGGCGCCCTTTCCGGGACGAAATTGTTATGTGCAGAAGCTACCGACGGTCGATGCCGACGTACTTCTGCGGGTATGGCGGCCCGATGTAATCGGCGCGAGGCCGTATCAGGCGGTTGTCGCTCAGTTGCTCAATGACGTGGGCTGTCCAGCCACTGACACGCGATACGGCGAAGATCGGCGTGAACAGGTCTACATCGATACCAAGCGTGTGGTAGGTAGAAGCCGAATAGAAGTCGACGTTTGCATTGAGGCGCTTGTCGGCTTTAACGAATTCCTCGATCTTGCGCGAGTACTCAAACCACTTCGGATTGCCGCTCGACGTTCCCAGATCGCGCGACATCTTGCGGAGGTGCGTCGCGCGCGGATCCTCTGTGTGATAGACACGGTGACCGAAGCCGGGAATCTTCTTCTTTTGGGCCAGCATGCCTTTGACGTACTCGACCGAGTCGGCGCCATTAGAGTCAATTTCCATGAGAATCTTAAATACGGCTTCGTTTGCGCCTCCATGCAACGGACCTTTCAGGGCGCCGATGGCTGATGTTACGGCCGAGTGCATATCCGACAATGTAGCCGCCGTGACCCGAGCCGCGAATGTGGAGGCGTTCAATTCATGATCAGCATGCAAGATCAGAGCAATGTCGAGAGCGCGCTCCGCAGTTGGCGATGGCGGCGTGCCGTTGAGCATGAGCAGAAAGTTAGCGGCATGTGAGAGCGACCGGTTCGGCTCTACAACCGGCTTTCCCTTGCGAATACGATCGTAATGCGCCACCAGCATGGCGATTTGAGCCGTCAACCGGATGGCTTTATTGAAATTTGCATCCCGATCATTGCGATCAAATTCGGGATCGTAATACGACAACATCGAAGTCAAGGTTCGGAGCACGTCCATTGGGAGGACGTGCTTGGGAAGAAGCTCAAGGCGGTAAAGGATCGAAGCATCAAGCTTGCGCTCCTCAGCCATACGTTGCTTCAGGGTCTTGAGTTCATCGGCGTTTGGCAGGCGTCCATACCACAGCAGGTAGCAAATTTCTTCAAAGGTCGAATGATCGGCAAGGTCGTGGATGTCATAGCCGCGGTAGGCAAGCACCCCTTGCTCGCCATCGATGTAGCAAATGCTGGAAGTGGTTGCGACGACGCCTTCCAACCCTTTGGGTGCATTTACGCTGGTAACGGACATAATCCCCTCATCGGGCAGCGAATCAGAATCGAAATCCGCCCGGAGCAGCGTTCCGGGCAACCCTCTTTTATACGCCAAACGAGGTGCGGTTTCCAAGCAGGCCTAGCTTGGCCAAGCTGCCAAGCAAGCGTATATTAAAGGGTTTGCTTCGCGTGAACCGGAAAGCTATGGTGACATGTCTCACGGGATAAGTCACTCTGCGGAAGCCGTGGATTGGCGTCACTCGTGCCCACAACGCCTCTCCAAACACGACGCGGCGACCTTGCCGCGTTTCCCTCCGATGGGGCATTCGGCAAACCAGGAAATCCGACTTCATTTGGAGAATTTCATGAAATCCAAGTTCTTATTGTTTGTTTTGATTGCCGCCCTGACGGCGCCACTGGCGCTCGCCGATGAGGGCATGTGGTTGTACAACGAATTCCCCAAAGCCAAGGTGAAAGCGAAATATGGATTCGAGCCTACGCAGGAATGGCTTGATCATGTGCGTCTTTCCTCAGTGCGATTCAACAATGGCGGGTCAGGGTCGTTCGTCTCCCCTGATGGCTTGACCTTTACAAATCACCACGTCGGAGCCGATTGCATCCACAAACTGAGCAAAGAAGGAACCGACTATATGAAGACCGGCTTCTACGCGAAAACCCAGGCGGAAGAAGCAAAGTGCCCGGATCTGGAATTGAATGTCCTCGTCGGGATCGAAGACGTCACGGCCAAGGTCAACGCGGGCGTCAAAACTAATATGTCGGCCGCCGAAGCCGGCCAGGCGCAGCGCGCGGCGATGAGCGCCATCGAGAAGGAATGTGCGAGCGCCAGTGGTGAACGCTGCGATGTAGTGACGCTGTATTCGGGAGAGGTCTACAACCTCTACAAGTACAAGAAATACACGGACGTACGGCTGGTATTCGCCCCGGAATTTGACATCGCCTTCTTTGGCGGCGATCCCGACAACTTCACGTATCCACGCTATGACCTGGACATCACCTTCTTCCGCATCTACGAGAATGACAAGCCGGTCCACCTGGATCATTACTTGAAATGGTCGAGCACGGGCGTAAGCGATGGCGACTTGATCTTCGTGTCAGGACATCCCGGAAGCACGGGGCGGCTGCTGACGATGGCGCAGCTCAGCTTTCTGAAAGATGTGGACTATCCGGCGCGTTTGGCCAACTACAAGCGGCGGATTGCACTATTCCAGAAGTTCAGCGCAGGGTCCTCGGAGAACGCGCGCATAGCGCAAGAAGACATTTTCGGTTATCAAAATTCGCAAAAAGCGATCACGGGATATTTCGGCGGCCTACAAGATCAGGGCGAGATGGCGCAAAAGGAGCGCACCGAGAAGGATCTCCAAAAGCGATACATGTTGACCCATCCAAACGGTCCGAACCCATGGGAAGAGATCGCGAATGCGATGAAGTTGGAGCGTGAAATCTACAATCCGCTCAGCTACGTAGAGCGCAACCGTGGCTACAACTCTGACTTAGCGGTGCTTGCGAGACTGATTGTCCGTGCCGCAGAAGAAAGGACGAAGCCGAATGGAGATCGCCTGCGCGAGTATCGCGATTCCGCGCTCCCTTCGCTTGAACAGCGTTTGTTCAGTCCGGCACCGATCTACAAGAATTTCGAGACGGTCACACTCGCGGATTCCCTGCTCCAAATGCAGGAAACTTTAGGAGTAGACGACCCCGCGGTGAAGGCATCTCTCAATGGCAAGTCTCCAGAGGAAGCTGCCAAGGATCTGGTTGGCGGCACAAAGCTCGACGACCCGGCAGTGCGCAAGCAGCTCTACGAGGGAGGGAAAGCTGCGGTGGACGCCAGCACCGACCCGCTTATCGTTATGATGCGAAACGTCGATCCGATTGCGCGAGTGTTCCGCAAGCGCTATGACGACCAGGTTGACGCGGTCGAGCGCCGAGACGGAGCGCTGATTGCCCAGGCGCGATTTGCGCAGAGTGGTTTCACGCAGCCTCCTGATGCGACATTCACGCTGCGTCTGAGCTACGGTGCGGTTAAGGGATTCGAGGAAGGCGGAAAGAAGATTCCCTTCTCGACGAGCCTAGGTGGCGCATATACCCATGCGGAGGAACATGGCAGCAAGCCGCCTTACGAGTTGCCCGACAGTTGGCTGAAGGCCAAATCGAAGCTAACGCTGACGACGCCATTCAACTTCGTGTCGACGACCGACATCATCGGAGGCAATTCCGGCAGCCCGACTGTGAACAAGAAGGGCGAAGTTGTCGGAATCATCTTTGATGGCAACATTCAATCGCTGGTGTGGAACTTCTTCTTCGACGACAAGCAGGGACGAGCCGTGAGCGTAGACTCGCGCGGCATCATCGAAGCCTTGCGAAAGATCTACGGCGCGGAGGGCTTGGCCAACGAATTGACCGGAACAAAATAGTCTATCTCCCATCACTTACAACATGGGGCAGAAGAGACGCGGAGCAGAATCCTCCGTTTCCTACTGTGCCCTTGCTGTTTTTGTGGAACTGAGGTGAGACGACGCTACTCGGGCCAGATCGTGGCGGCGGTTCGGCCCAGGATGTTGGCGCGGACTTCGTCGGTGAGAGGCAGAGCTACAAACTCATCAAGGTTCCGCTTGATATCCGCTACCCCCGGACCGGGCCAGTCGGTACCGAACAACGTCTTCTGTGCGATCTCTTCCAGCCGCGGGAAGTACTCCAGGAGGCTCTTCGGCGGAATACCGCTGATGTCGAGATAGACGTTAGGATGGCGCCGGATCAGAAAGAACGCGGTCCGCATCCAGAGCGGGCGTCCACCGTGCGCTAACAAGATTTTCAACTTGGGAAAATCAACAGCTACATCATCTACGTAGATCGGGTCCCCATATTTATTTCGAGCACCTGGAAAAACAGACGTTCCCGTGTGAAACATCACTGGAATGCCGTTTGATTCGGCGGCGCGATAAATGATTTCGAGCTCCTTCATTCCCCGGAGGTAGTCATTCGGGTATAGCAACTGGTGCGGCGGGTGAATCTTGATCATGCGGATGCCGACTCTGAGGATCTGCTCGACGTCGGCCAGAATGTTCGTCGTATGGCGCGGATGTAGGCTGCCGCATGAAATCAGGCGCCTAGGATTTCCTTTGACATAATCGGCGACAAACTCGTTGACCTCAGAAGTAAACCCGATCACCTCGGGCGCCACATAGTTGATCAGGACGGCACGATCGATTCCACAGCGATCAAGATACCCAAGAAACGCCTTGGGCGAGCGGCAATATTCGCAGATCTGATCGAAGTTTGATCGCTTCTCTTTCATGAGTTCCAGCGCCGCAGGCCTGAACATCTCGATGGGCTGGATGTGAATGTGGCAGTCAGTGATCAAGAACAGTTCTCAGTTGTTGATTCTCGGCGTTTAGAAACGCAGTTTGCTGCGTCTCATGCAGGCTCATTTCGAAAGCGAGTGGGCGCAAACCACCGACGCTACCGAATCCGGTTCCGAATTGCCGGGATCTGAGGTCGTCGGTTGGGAATCTTCCAGCTAATAGAGCGGCACCTTCGGATCCACAGTGCGCGCCCAGCCGTCGATGCCCCCACGCATCGATTGCACCTTTTCGAATCCCTGCTGTCGGAGCCAGTTTGTCACCGTCAGCGAACGCACGCCGTGATGGCACATAACGATAATATGGTCTTCGGGATCGAGTTCCTGGTTGGCGCGAGCAGGGACATCACCCATCGGGATGTGTTTGGCGCCCTCTATGCGGGCGGTTTCCCACTCCCAAGGCTCGCGAACATCGAGCAGTGTGAATGCCTCGCCCTGCTTTTGTAAGGACTTGACCTGGCCGGCGGAAATTTCAAAATCCATGAAATCGCCCCTAACCTCTCGCACTTGGATTCGGCTGTACCGACTCCAGCCTAGCAGCGCGCCCCATTGTGCTCAAGCTAGCGAGAGCCGCGATACTCCACAAGATGCCAGTGCCGATCCGCGCGTTACGGACATCGGAGGTGGGAATTGTGCGCCAAAGGGTCAACAGGAATCCGCTGACAAAATTTGCCACCAGTAAACCGAAAAACAGGCGTTCGCGAAAACAGCGCGTGTCGAGCATCAATCCTACGAGCAATACTATCCATACAGCATAGGTGGTCGCTGTCCAGGAATCGTGTGGCCAGTCAAACTCACTTCGCACGACGTGCTGGAACGACAGCCATGCGAAGTAGGCGCAAGCCGCAAAACCCATCACGCCCCACAGCGACGTACGGCACATCAGGTGGCCAGAACGGTAAGGCGATTTCGTCGCTTCAGCTCGCTCTGCCTTTTCTTCGACCACTACTTCCCTGTCCATTTTGGAGATCGCTTCTCGAGGAAGGCCGCGATTCCTTCGCGCGCATCCTCGGTGGTGATCAGCTCGTCGAGGTAGATCTTTTCAGCTCGCGCCAGTCCCTTGTCGAAGTGAATGGCGTCCCAAGAGTAAAGCGCCTTCTTCGCATGCGCAAGTGCGGCGGGGCTTAGATGAACCAGCTCCGCAATCGTTTCCTGCACCAAGGCGTCGAGCTCTTCGGCGTGGACGGAACGGTTGGCGAGGCCGATCGCGGCGGCTTCGTCGCCGGAGATCTGGCGTCCGGTCAGGATGAGCTCAGCGGCGCGCTTCTGACCAGCGAGCGCCGGCAGGGCAACGGATGCCACCGGCGGAAAGCACGCAAGCTTGATTTCCGGAAAGGCCCAGCTTGCATCGCGCGCGGTATACACAATGTCGCACACAGAGGCCAGTTCTGCGCCACCCCCGAGGCAGGCGCCCTTCACGGCCGCGATGGTTACCTTGCGCGAGCCTACGATGGCCCGGATCACCGCATGGAAACTCTCGATCATCTCGCGGACCTGCTCGGGAAGATGAGCTTTGATATCGACACCCGCTGAGAATGCGCGAGAGTCGCCCTCAAAAAGAATCACAGAAATGTCGGAACGAACTTCGAGCTCACTGAGTGACTGCAGGAGTTCGCGCATGAGCGGAAGATCGAAAACGTTCGACGGAGGGTGGCGGAAGGTGATCCGGCCAAGCGATCCGATGAACTGAACTTCAATTCGCTGTTGCAGGCTCGATGCCATACGATGGGCTCAGAAGAAGATAACCTCGCATGAGACGAAAGGCACGAAGAATTTCCGCCGGTTCCACCATGTCTCTCTATCCACAGAGTGGATTTTCGGCTTCCGGTCGATGCACCCGCTACAAGTTGATGGCCGATTTCCGCGGCTCCCCGATTGTGGTTAGCGGGTCGCGCGCGCCTTCCTTCTCCTTGATCCACCTCTTTTCGTTACGAATGATGTCGAGCAATGTTTCTTTGTCTTTCGCGCTCGGCAGGTATTCTTCGCAATGCTGCACGTACGCCCTGTCATCGAGTGGCTCGCCAGTTTCGCAATGAAACTTCTTTCCCGCCCAGCGTCCGATGCTGCGGTTGAACTGCATGTGCGGGGTGCAGAACTTCTTCTCACCCGGCTTCAGGAAATTATTTAGACGATCGATGAGGCCTGAGACTTCTTGCTGGTACAAGTGGCGGTTGTAATCGTTCAGTTCATCGAGATCGGCCGTTTCCTGATTTTGGGGTTCGTCGTAGCGCCCCTTGATGCCCCAGACATATGCCCAGTGCGCCGAGGATGAGTGGTCCGTTCCAAAGAGATCGTAAGAGCTGGAGATCCATTTGTTGAGATATTTCTGCATAAGCCAACGAGGAATGACGCCGGCTTCGACGACGCGGCGGAGGCCATCATTGCCGGTCCCCATGTGGAAAGCTTCTTCGCGCAGCATGTAGGACGTCGAGCGGCCCAGGGGCGCGAATGACGAATACTTCAACATCTGAAGCTGAAACTTGCCATCGCGATCAACAAAATCGGTGTAGGTAAAGAAGTCGAGCCAGTTGTCGATGTCGACATTAAATGTGCCAAGCAGCCGCTTGTTTTCGAATGCCCGGCGCTCGAGCATCTTTTGCGCTTCCACTTTTCCAGAGGAGCCGAAAAAGTCGATCAGCAGCGCACACATCTGCCATCCGTGACGCATTTCCTCGATCATGACCCGGGTGAGAGCGCGGCGATCCCAGTCGGTGGGAGCAGTCTCGAACAGGTAGCGCTGTTGTTCAACGCTGGCAAATTCGGTATCACCCTGGTACACGATCATGTTCATGAGTGCATCGCGCATCTGCTGCGTGGGAACTTGGCGAACATTCTCCCACTTGCGCTTACCCTTGTAGGCTCCAAACTGGATGTCGTCGGTTTCGACAGCACCATAGAGCGTATCGAAGTGAAAGGCTTGGATGTCGTCGGTGTTGACGCCGATTTCCTGGCGCCATTCGTTGAATAATCCGACCCAGTCGCTAAAGCTTCCGATTTTTGCTACTTTTCCGGGCATAACTCAATCCTGTCTGCCATCTAGTAATTAGCGGCTAGCAGTTGGCTAAATGACCGGCATTTGCCGGGTCGGCCAATCGCAAAACGCCAAAAGCATTAACTGCTGCCTTTATCCCATGTTCAACCAAACCGTTTTCAGTTCGGTGTAATGTTCGATGGCATGCATCCCGAGTTCGCGGCCGAAACCGGACTGCTTGAAGCCGCCGAAGGGTAGGGCAGCATCCATCAAACCGTATGTGTTGATCCAGACCGTGCCAGCCCGAAGCATGCGGGAGACGGTGTGGGCTTTTTTCACGTTGTTGGTCCAGACCGCCGCAGCAAGCCCGTAGGGATTGCTGTTAGCCCGCTCGATAACCTGATCGACATCATCAAACGTGAGCACCGACAGTACCGGGCCGAAGATCTCTTCCTGTGCGATTCTGGCCGTGTTAGGTACTGCGTCGAAGATAGTCGGCTCAAGAAAGAAACCTTTTGAGCCGTCGAGTGATACGCGATTGCCGCCCGTCACAAGCTTTGCTTCTCTCTTGCCTGCCTCTATATAGCCCATGACAGTATCGAGCTGATCATGGCTGACAATGGCGCCCAGACGCGTCTTTTGGTCAAGCGGATCAGCGGGTTTCAGTTTTGCGGTGCGACCGATCAATTTTTCCAGGAACTCGTCGTGGATCTTCGATTCGACGAATAGGCGCGATCCCGCGTTACAACACTCACCTTTACCGTAAAAAATTCCGTTGAACGCGCCGCGCACTGCTCCGTCCAGATCGGCATCGGCAAAGACAATGTTGGGAGATTTGCCGCCGAGTTCGAGGGTCAGGCGCTTCAGGCTATCGGCGGCACCCCTCATGATGTCCTTGCCCACCGCGGTTGAACCGGTGAATGCGATCTTGTCGATCTGCGGATGCTGGACGATCGCCTGGCCAACTTCCGGACCGCCGGTGACAATGTTCAGCACGCCGGGCGGGATTCCAGCTTCGAGCGCCAGTTCGCCCATCCGAAGAGTGGTCAGTGGCGTTTGTTCCGCTGGCTTCAGAACGATCGTGTTACCGCAAGCAAGCGCGGGCCCGAGCTTCCACGAAGCAAGAAGTAGCGGAAAATTCCATGGCACGATCAGGCCCACGACTCCGACTGGCTCGCGCATGGTGTAGGTGAATGCGGCATCGACGGTGTTGATTGTCTCGCCATGAATCTTGGTGGCCCATCCGGCGTAATAACGGAAGACGTCGATGACCATCGGGAGGTCGATATTGCGCGATTCGAAGATCGGCTTGCCGTTGTCGAGGGTTTCGAGCTCGGCGAATTCGTCGATGTTCTTCTCGATCAGGTCGGAGAGACGCCAGATGAGGCGGCCGCGCTCGGAAGCAGACATTTTGCGCCATGTCCCGGAGCGATCATCAAAGACACGACGGGCGGCTGCCACAGCGCGGTCCACTTCTTCAACGGAAGCCTCCACGATTTGTGTTAGCACCTCGCCGGTGGCCGGATTGATGGTGTCGAAGTGCTTCGAACCTTCGTGCCACTGGCCATCAATCAATAAGCGACCAGGAGATATTCTCGATTTGGTAGCGTTCAGCATCCGTTTACTCAAGCCCTCAACCACAGTAAACACACCGGATCACAGAGACCTACTTGGCCTTGAACTCCGCAGGCCGCTTCTCGACGTATGCTGCCAGACCCTCTTTCGCATCTTCACTTTGAAACAGAAGTTGCTGATTTTCGCGCTCAACCGCTAAAGCTGATTCGAGCGGGATCTCCCAACCGGTCTGTACGGCGCGCTTGATGCGGCCGACGGCCTTCGCTGCTTTGTTCGGAGGAGTGAACTGGCGGGCGTACTCCATGATGTTTTCCATAAAACCTTCACGCTCGAAGATGTCGTTCACGATGCCGAATTCCTGCGCCTCTTCGAATGAGAAGGTATTGCCAGTAACCATCAACTCGATGGCTTTGCTCTTGCCAACTAACCGAGACAGTCGCTGCGTGCCGCCTGTGCCGGGAAGCACGCCCAAATTCACTTCCGGCAGTCCGATCTTGCCGGCGTGCTTACGGGCGATGCGAATGTCGGCCGCCATGGCGATCTCGAGACCGCCGCCGACGCAGTGGCCGTTGATAGCAGCGATCACGAGTTTCGGAGTGTGCTCCAGGCGGAGCAGTGTCTCGTTCGCATGGAGGCAGAAGTAGTACTTAAACGTCGGATCAACGCTGGCGAGCATCTTGATGTTAGCGCCGGCGGAAAAGAACTTGTCGCCAGCGCCCGCAAGCACGATCACATAGACATCGTTATCCATGCGCGCTTTCAGAATCGCATCGTCGAACTGCCGGTTCATTTCGTATGTGTAAGTATTGGCAGGTGGATCGTTCATCTCGATCACAGCGACGCCCTGGTCGGTGCGATAGTTGATCAGTTGCTTGGTGGACTCGCCTGCGGCGGGTTGCATTGTCGTAGCCATCATCGCTCCTTCAATTTCGGTAGTGCGCCGGGTTCATCCCGGGCATATTCAAACCGTATGGTGACGGCGCAATTTCGCGCCACCAGTAATTCCGTTGAGGAAAATGTCACTCATTCGCTGTGCAAGTTCTTCGGCAGTACCGTCTGTGCGTGGGTTATACCAGGTGTAAATCCAGTTAATCATCCCGAACAAGCTCATCACTGCGGTGCGGGAATTAAAGTCGCTTCCCAGCGCTGATTTCAAGTTGTCCAAAAGACCCCTGCAGATCCGATAGTAAGCACGTTTAATGGCAGCAATCTCGGCCCCCGCCCCGTTTTTGAGGACCTCGTCTTCGTGGGAAAGGACCTTCATCCCTGACTGGTTGTGCAGAAAGTACTCCAGGTGATTCAGGACAAAAATCCGAATTCGCTCTTCCGGATCTGTCACGGCTTCGAGGCGCGACTTTAAACGGTCCACGATCGTCGTGAATGTATGTTTCTGAATCAGGTAAAGCAGCCGCTCTTTAGATTCGAAGTAGTAGTAGAGACCCGAGAGCGAAACGCCGCTGGCACGGGATAGGTCGCGCATCGAAGCGCCCTCATAGCCTTTTTCGCAGAAGACCTGAGTAGCGTGTGCGAGAATCTCGCTCAAACGACGGTCGAAACGGGTTCTGGACTCCGGAGCGCGAGAGCGACGGGAACGGCGTAGGGGGCGAGTTGCGAAAGAGGCAGCCATTGTTCGAACGTTCGTTCAAATTATAGAAGGTTGTGACTTACACCACAAGGGGAGGTGACTATCCTCTCGAAGAACGACTAAATTTCAGTTAACTCGCTGGATCCAGCGCTTACTCTCGCTTCTTTGTGGTCTGGCTTTCGTCGGCCACGATGGTGAAGTCAACTTGGGCGCCCGGTTTCAGCTTAACGTCGTTGCCGTCTTCGTCGGTGAGGGTGTTCTCGATCCGGATTTCCTTGTAGAGATGGTCAGCGCCTTCGATGGCGATCTGCGCGCGCTCGGGTTGGGTGGGGCTAACCGGACGAATGATTTTTTCGACAGTACCGGGCAGAGTCGTACTAGGTTTCTCGGTCATGTATGTTCCTGGAGAGCGGAGTTGACGTTGTCTGGACTTTAGCAAAAATGCGCAACTTCGCGAGAGGTGGCCCCGGTCGCCGATTTCAGCGCTTTAGCTCCGAATGTTTGACATCAGACCCTCGACTTCTGCCTTGAGATCTGCGGTCAAAGGTAGAAACGGCAATCGCGCCGGGCCGCCATAGTATCCGTTCAGATCCATCGCATACTTCACTCCGGGGACACCCAGTTCACTGACGATCCGCTGGGCAGGAACTCTAACGCGATCCTGTTTTTCACGCGCGAGCACAGCGTCGCCCTCTTTCAGGGCAGCATAGATCTCGTAGCAGGCGGTAGGAGCAGGACAAGCGAACGCCAGGATCGCGCCCACCGCTCCCATCGCTAGCGAGGGTTCAAGTTGGTGAGCCGCGCCGACCATCACCTGGAAGCCGACTTCCTTTTGGCGGGTTTTGAGACGACCAATGGTTGTGATGGCAGATGAAGACGGTTTAGGCGTTGCTGTGCTGGTTTGGGGGCTCGCGTTACTCGAACCGGCAAGCGCTTCTACACTCACCAGTTCCCTGCTCTCTTTCTCGATGTCGGCTGCGGCGGCGCGAATCATTCGCGGCGTGACCGCTTCGAATGTCTCGGTGACAGTGGCCTGGCGTCTCACATGGCGCGTGCCATCCACCATCTTTTTCACCTTCTCAAGGTTGCCGCTCGACTCCTTGATGGCCGCGATCTTTGGGTGTTCGGCCAATTCAATCACGACTTCCGCAGGAATGTCGTAGCCGGTGGCTTGCGGGAAGTTGTAGATGACGAGGGGCAGCGGGGAGCGGTCAGCGATGGTGCGGTAGAACGCGAGCATGTTCGCTGGATGCATCTGCTTCTTGTAGTAGTGTGGAGTGCGCACCATGGCAGCGTCATAGCCGAGTTCGGCTGCGTACTCGCACAATCGTAGCGTCTCGATCGCTGATTCGATTCCCGTACCGGCAATCATCACCTTGTTCGGGGCGGCTGCGGCGATGGCGGTCTTGAGAACGTCACGGCGTTCTTCATCGGATAGGAGAATTGCCTCGCCGGTCGATCCCTGCACGACGATGCCCGCAACCGGCGTGCGCGAGTAGCGCTCGGCATTGGCTTCGAGCTTTTTGTGGTACACCGCCCCGTCCGGATAGAAAGGCGTAGTGATGGGAGGGAAAATGCCTGATAGCAGCATGGTCAACTCCTGCAGCAGCAGGAATAGATTATCAGCCTACCGCCCCGGGGAGGGACGCATTTATCCTTGCAAAGCGCAAGGAACTAACGAGGGACTCCGGTCCGCTCCGCGTGTAGCGCCTGCAGGACCTGCACCCGTACTTCTCCCCGTTGCAGCGCGGCGATCCCATCGGCGGCAGCTCGTGCTGCCGAGAGCGTCGTAATTGTCGGGATACGGGCGGTCACCGCGGCGCGGCGAATCGCCTTCTCGTCGAAATATGGATCGGGCCCGTGCGGCGTATTGACGATCAACTGGATTCTCTCGGCCTTGATCAGGTCGACTACGTTCGGTCGACCTTCCTTGACCTTGTAGACCCGATCCACCGTGAGTCCGGCTTTTTCGAGAATGTCGGCGGTGCCGTGCGTGGCGACCAGCTTGAATCCGAGATCGGCGAAGCGTTGAGCGACCTGCGCAACGTGCGGCTTGTCGTGGTCATTCACGCTGACGAAGACCGCGCCTTGAGTCGGCAATTTCTGTCCGGCCGCAAGCTGCGCCTTGGCGAAGGCTTCGCCAAAATTGTCGGCGACACCCATGACCTCGCCTGTCGAGCGCATCTCGGGTCCGAGCACGGTGTCGACGCCCGGGAATTTTGACCAGGGAAAGACCGGCGACTTCACGTAAAAGCAGCGGCCAGTATCGAGATCGGCAGCGCGCTCGATATTTTCTGGCAAGAATTCGCGCAGCTTGCGCCCCGTCATCAGGCGTGCGGCGATCTTTGCCATCGGAACGCCGGTGGCCTTCGAGACATAGGGCACGGTGCGCGAGGCTCGAGGATTCACCTCGATAACGTAGACTTTGCCGTCTTTTCCGTTCGTTCCGCCACGCGGGATTGCGAACTGAATGTTCATCAGGCCGACGACTTTGAGAGCGCGCGCGAGTTTGAAGGTGTAGTCGCGCATCTGGTTAAGTAGCGCTTCGGAGATATCGACTGCCGGCAACACGCAGGAAGAATCGCCAGAGTGAATGCCGGCTTCTTCGATGTGTTGCATGATGCCGCCAATCACAACGTCCTCGCCATCCGATAGAGCGTCGACGTCGACCTCGATTGCGTCTTCCAGGAATTTGTCGATGAGAACGGGTCGGTCCTGCGAGTACTCGACCGCCTGCTTCATGTATTCGACGATCGTGTCTTCGTCGAAGGCGATGACCATGGCGCGACCGCCCAGGACGTAAGACGGACGCACCAGCACCGGATAGCCGATCTTGTTGGCCGCTTCGACGGCGGCCTCGGGCGACGTCACCATCGCACCGGGCGCCTGCGGGATGTTGAGTTCCTCGAGCAATTTGCCGAAGCGTTTCCGATCCTCGGCCAAGTCGATCGATTCAGGCGACGTGCCGATGACGTTGACGCCAGCCGCTTTGAGCGGGAGCGAAAGGTTAAGTGGTGTCTGGCCTCCGAACTGCACGATGACCCCAACGGGCGCGCCGGATGAGGCTTCGTGCTCGCACACAGCGAAGACGTCTTCGAGCGTGAGTGGTTCGAAGTAGAGCCGGTCGCTGGTGTCGTAGTCGGTCGAGACCGTTTCAGGATTGCAATTGATCATGATGGTCTCATAGCCGTCTTCGCGCAGGGCGTACGAAGCGTGGCAACAGCAATAGTCGAACTCGATCCCCTGCCCGATGCGGTTCGGACCGGAGCCCAGGATAATGACTTTCTTCTTAGCCGTCGGCTTCGCCTCATCCTCGTCTTCATACGTAGAGTAGAGGTAGGGTGTGAAGCTCTCGAACTCCGCTGCGCAGGTGTCGACGCGCTTGTATACCGGTTTCAGCTTGTGCTTCTTGCGGAAGTGGCGGACCTTCTCCTGGCCGCCTTTGCCGTCGAGGCGCCAGGTACCGGTGAGGCGACCGTCGGAGAAGCCCATCCGCTTTGCGTCGCGCACGATGTCAACGGGAACCGACTCCATCGGATGCTTCTCCAACTCAAGCTGCATATCGTTTATCTCTTTGAGTTGGTAAAGGAACCACGGATCGATCGAGGTCATCTTCGCGATTTGCTTGATCGGATAACCCTGGCGGATCGCGTATTGTACGTAGGCAAGTCGTTCAGGATGTGGTGTCACCAAGCGCTGCGTAAGGATCTTGGGCTCGATCTTGCCCGAGCCAACACGCTTGCCCGTATCGAGGGCGCGGATCCCCTTCTGGAGCGCTTCTTTGAAGGTGCGGCCGATGGCCATCACCTCGCCGACCGATTTCATCTGCGGGCCGAGCGATTCGTCGGCTCCGGGGAACTTCTCGAACTGCCACTTAGGAATCTTCACGACCACGTAGTCGAGCGTGGGCTCGAAACATGCGGGAGTCTTGCGCGTGATGTCGTTCGGGATTTCATCGAGCGTGTAGCCGATGGCAAGTTTCGCGGCAATCTTTGCAATCGGGAATCCAGTGGCCTTGGAGGCGAGCGCAGACGAACGCGAGACACGCGGATTCATTTCGATGACAACCATGCGCCCGGTGTTGGGATTCACGCCAAACTGAATATTCGAGCCGCCGGTCTCAACGCCGATTTCGCGGATTACGGCTATGGAGGCATCGCGCATCGCCTGATACTCGCGGTCGGTGAGTGTCTGCGCGGGAGCGACGGTGATCGAGTCGCCAGTATGCACGCCCATTGGGTCGAAGTTCTCGATCGAGCAGATGATGATGACGTTGTCTTTGGTGTCCCGCATCACCTCGAGTTCATACTCTTTCCAGCCAAGCACGGATTCTTCGATCAGGCACTCGTGGACGGGGGACAGGTCGAGGCCGCGAGCCAGAACTTCCATCAACTCCTCGCGGTTAAAGGCGATGCCGCCGCCGGTCCCGCCGAGCGTGAACGATGGGCGACAGATAACCGGGAAGCCGATTTTTCCGGCGAATTCAAGGCCGTCTTTTAGATTGTTTACGAGCGCTGATTTCGGCACGTCGAGCCCGATACGCTGCATCGCGTCTTTGAAGAAAAGACGGTCCTCTGCCTTCTTGATGGCGGCGATGTTGGCCCCGATCAAGTGCACGTTGTATTTATCGAGCATGCCACCATCGGAGAGTTCGACAGCGAGGTTGAGTGCGGTCTGGCCACCGACAGTGGGAAGCACGGCGAAGCCTGCGCTGGGTGACATTTCGCGCTCGATGCGGATGATCTCTTCAAGGTATTCGCGTGTGAGCGGCTCAATATAGGTGCGGTCGGCCGACTCGGGATCCGTCATGATGGTGGCCGGGTTCGAATTGGCCAGCACAACTTCAAAGCCCTCAGACTTGAGCGCCTTGCAAGCCTGTGTGCCGGAGTAGTCGAACTCGGCGGATTGTCCAATGACGATGGGGCCGGATCCGAGGATAAGGATTTTCGAGATGTCAGTCCGTTTGGGCATTTAGTTTTCAGTTCTCAGTTCTCCGTCTCATGAACGATCCGTTCAGACGGCTGGCGTTGACTACAACGCTACCAATCGGGTGATGCGAAAATCGCCGGAGTCGTCAATCTCGAATATTTGACTACCACAGATGCCGTTGTTGTCCTTTGTCCTTGTGTTCTGTACCTTGACCAATTGCCGCACTAACGATCAGAGGACGCACGCCGATCCAGCCCATCGCTTCACCGCTTTCCCTCTTCCATCATTTTCACGAAATCCTTGAACAGGTAATGCGAATCATGCGGGCCAGGCGCGGCTTCTGGGTGGTACTGCACGCTGAATAGGGGTAGGTTGCGGTGCCGCAGACCTTCGAGCGTGTTGTCGTTCAGGTCGATGTGCGTCAGTTCGACTTCGCTTTGCGGCAACGAATCGGGATCGACTGCGAAGTTGTGGTTGTGGGCGGTGATCTCAACCTTACCTGTGGCAAGTTGTTTGACAGGATGGTTTCCGCCGTGATGTCCAAACTTTAACTTGAACGTTTTGCCCCCCAGTGCGAGTCCGGTCAATTGGTGTCCCAGGCAGATGCCGAAAATCGGCTGGCGCCCCATTAGACGACGGATGTTGTCAACAGCATAGGTGCAGGGTTCGGGGTCGCCCGGGCCGTTGGAGAGGAAGACGCCGTCGGGCTTGAGCGCGAGGACGTCCTCGGCGTTGGTTTGCGCGGGCACGACCGTGACCTTGCAGCCCTCGGCGCGCAACTTGCGCAAAATGTTCTGCTTGATGCCAAAGTCGTAGGCAACAACGTGGAAGCGCGCAGGCTCGTCTTTTACACCGACCACTTCATCGGGCAGGTGCGAGCGTTCACCAGTTTCCCAGACGTAGGTGTGATTGGTGCTGACCACCTTTGCAAGGTCGGTGCCGTCCATTTTTGGGATTGCGCGCGCCTTAGTAACGAGTTTGTCGGGATCGTTCTCGAGAGTGGAAACCACGCCCCGCATCACACCGTTCTCGCGAAGGTGACGAACGAGAGCGCGCGAATCAATGTCGGCGAGGACGGGAATCTTGAATTGCTCCATGAACTCATCGGTGACCTGCGCCGAGCGCCAGTTCGAACTTACCTTCGAGAATTCACGCACGATTAGCCCTTCGATGTAGGGGCGGGTCGCCTCATTGTCTTCGGGGTTAGTGCCGTAGTTGCCGATTTCGGGATTGGTTAGAACAACGATCTGGCCCGCATAGGAAGGGTCGGTGAAAATTTCCTGATAGCCAGTGATGGAAGTATTAAAAACGACTTCGCCGGAACATTCGCCTTTGGCGCCGTAACCTTTGCCGCGGAAGACGCGACCGTCTTCCAGCGCAAGGATTGCTTGCATCTGTACTCCTACACCCCGTCACGCGAGAGTCGCGCGCGAAAGGGCCCCGTTTCCTGGGAGTGGATTTTATAGATTTTAACAGAGAGTAGAGCGGATGGGAGAAAAAAGGTCGCAGGCGTCAGGACAAAATCAACTTGTACCACGGACGAAATCCGAACCAGACCACCTGCGCCGATGGGTGAGAGCTGAAAACTGATAGCTAGCGCAAGCGGCCCAGCTTTTCCATCGGCCAGTATCCGAAGACCGCTTTGCCGTAGATGTATCGCTCGTTAACCGGCCCGAAGTCGCGACTGTCGTTTGACATCGTGCGGTGGTCTCCAAGAACGAAAAAGCTGCTGGGAGGAACGATGATTTCAGGATAGGAGCGAGCATCGGCATACTCGGTTGGCACGTAGTCCTCTTCGAGTAGCTCGTCGTTCACATAGACCTGGCCATTCTCGATGCGGACGTGGTCGCCTGCAACTCCTATTACGCGTTTGATGTAGCTTTTGGAAGTATCGCGCGGATAGCGGAACACAACGATGTCGCCGCGCTGGATCGGCTCCCAGCGGTAAACGAACTTGTTGACAAATATGCGTTCCTGGTCTTCGAGGCCGGGCATCATGCTGGTGCCTTCGACCTTCACAGGTTGATAGAGGAAGATGATGATGAAAGCGGAAATAGCGAGCGATACCAGGAGGTCACGCGCCCACACTGCGATGACAGGCACTGGACGGGAAGCTGTTTGATTCGGAGGTATTACCTCCGCGTTCCCCGCATCATTCATGCTGCTCACATTATACGAAAACGTAACGTCGGGAGAGAAAGGGAGTATTAACGTCTGTTGGGCTGTGAGCTGCGACCCGCGAAACGAGGGCTATCGATGTTGTGAATCTCGACAGAAGCAGTTGCCACGTTTATCGTCTCTTCGTACAAAAGCAGCAATCTATGACTGACTACTCGATCTTTCCCAAGATCAATGCCACGCTTAATGCATGTAGCGCTGTGCTGCTTGTGACGGGCCATCGACTGATTATGCGGCGACGGATGGCCGCTCATCGCGCGGTAATGCTGACTGCACTTGGCACGTCTTTGCTATTTCTCGTCTCCTATCTCTACTACCACGCCCATGTCGGATCGGTGCATTTTCGCGGCACCGGCTGGTCGCGGTCTTTGTATTTTACGATCCTGACATCGCATACGATCCTGGCGGCCGCAATTGTTCCCATGGTGCTCATTACTCTCAGCCGCGCCTTGCGGCAGCGGTTTGATAAGCACCGTGCAATCGCGCGTTGGACTTATCCCGCTTGGCTGTATGTTTCGGTAACCGGCGTGATTGTTTACCTTATGCTCTATCGAATCTTTGTTTAGGCTTTTTTTTATCTCTTAATCCTGCCACATCCAGCTGTGATCAGAGTCACCGACTGTCTGGCAACTGAACCCCAAGATACTGTCAGCCAATCTAGGCTTTGGGCGGCGTTTCTCTCGCTGACTGTCGGAGGAAACTGCATGGGCTTTCACATCGGTCTGGACGTCGGCACGACCAGCCTGAAGCTGGTAGCGTTGGGCCGGTCTGATTGCCATTCTGAGAGCCCCGCCACTCGTGAGTTCATGTGCGTTGACTTCCCTGCCGAGAGTCAGCTCTGTGGACAAACCTTTCTTGTTTCGCAATACCGCCAAAAGTGAAGGCAGCGGCCTGACGCGTTCTGCGGCGTGTATCTAGAATCATCACAAATTCAATGTGCACAGGCCACCGCATGACGGCCGAGCAATTCTGCTATATTGAGCCTCTCAGAGGAGCCCGCAATCATGAAGAGTGTTAACAAAGTTATTCTCATCGGGAATCTCGGCAAAGATCCCGAAGTAAAGTACACGCCACAAGGCACCCCCGTAGCAAAGATAACGCTGGCCACTAACGAGCGCTTCAAGGGTAAGGACGGCAACTGGCAGGACCGCACGGAGTGGCACAACGTCGTGCTCTGGCAACGGCTGGCGGAGATCGCCGGCGAATATCTGAAAAAGGGCGGCAAGGTGTACATCGAAGGCCGACTACAGACCCGCTCTTGGGACGACAAGCAGTCCGGCCAAAAAAAATACATGACAGAAGTAGTGGCGAACGATCTCGTGTTGCTCGGCGGAAAGGGAGAAGGCGGAGGAGAGTACTCGGGCGGCTCCCGCAGCGCGAGTAACAGCTTCGACCAGCGAGAACCGGAACCCGCGCCGGCATCGAGCTCCCCGATCACCGATGAGGACATACCGTTCTAGCTAACTGAGAGATTCGCGAGATTGCGACTTTACCTCCCTCGCGAGCTGTGTGGCGACCCCATTGTTTTGCTAATCATGCAGGATTTTAGTGTCCGGCGCTTAACCCTCCGCGCCCAATCGTTTTGCGCAGACTGAACACGATTGGAATGCATAAAACGCAGAGCAACGCCATGTATCGAAAATCGTCTACGTACGACCACAGCCGCGACTGTCCACTAAGGGTGCGATCTAAGAGCGCATAGACTCGATCCATGGCGGTTGCTGCCGAGGCGCCCTGTGCCATCAGAAACTGCCGCATGGCTTCGATCCGTCCTTGCAGCCCGACACTTGCGGAACTCAGTGAGTGAGATAGTTCGGTTCGGTGCAGTTGCTCGTGTCTCATCACGATCGTGTTTACGATCGAAATTCCGACGCTGCCGCCAATGTTGCGCAGCAAGTTATAGAGACCGCTGGCATTGCCGATCTCCTCGTTGGGGATACCGTCCATGGTAGTCGTTGAGAGCGGCACAAAAATGCAGCCCGATCCGAACCCGCTGATGATGATCGGCCAGAGAAGGCTCCAAGGCCCAATATCGAGATCCACCCTTCCGAATCGAAAGCTGCTAATCGCGAACAGAATAAAGCCGAACGCAATGAGCCATCGATTGTCGATCTTCGCCGTCATGTAGCCGATCATCGGCATTGCCAAGATGGCGCCTACGCCCCTGGGACTTACAGCTAGGCCTGCCTGCAGCGCCGTATAGCCCAGCAGTTCCTGATAGAAAAGCGGCAGTAGCGTGACCGTGCCATAAATGGCTGCGCCAAAAATAGCGATTAGCAAGCAGCCCAGCGCGAAGTTTCGATGTCGGAAAACTCGCAGGTTTACCAACGGATGGTCATGAACCCATTGTCGAATGAGAAATGCGACCAAGCAGATGACCAGCACCACGGCGGCCCAACGAATCCACGTAGCGCCGAACCAGTCATCTTCCTGGCCTTTGTCGAGGATCACTTGCAGGCACCCTAGCCATACTGCAAGCAGACCGAGGCCGATGCTATCCAGTTTGCCCGGCTTTGCGTTCTTGATGTACGGCGGATCTTCCACAAAGCGCAGAATCATGAAGACGGCGAGTGCACCGACCGGAATATTGATGTAGAAAGCCCAACGCCAGGAGTAAGTATTGGTGAGCCAACCACCGAGCGTGGGGCCCAGAACCGGCGCAACCACCACGCCCAGCGCAAAGACGGCCATCGCCATCCCCCGCTTGTCGGGCGGAAATGTTTCGAGAAGGATTGCCTGCGAGAGCGGTTGCAATGCCCCGCCGCCCGCGCCCTGGATCGCGCGCGCGATCAGAATCACCGCCAGACTCGTGGCGCTCCCACAAAGGAAAGAAGAAATCGTGAAAACGATGATGCAGGTCACCAGGAATCGTTTGCGGCCGAAGCGCAGAGCGAACCACGTGCTCGCCGGCAGGACAACGGCATTGGAAACCAGGTAGCTAGTCAGAACCCAAGTGGCTTCGTCATTTGTAGCCGACACACTCCCAGCGATGTACGGTAATGCGACGGCAGCAATGGAGGTGTCGAGAACTTCCATGAACGTTGCGAGCATCACCGAGACCGCGATAATCCATGGATTGACACTTGGCTGGGCCGAGGCGTCGAGTTGGCCACTGGGGGAATCTGGCATTTGCTTGCCTGACGCTATTGGTGGTGTCCTGCCGAAACAAACTGAGATGCGAAGAGAGAATCACAGTTTGTTCACTGAGACGGGTGAACAAGGTTCGTTTCATGAATAAGATCAAAAGCCCGGGTCTATATTCTGAGGATTGCATCTCCTAGAAGTGGAGGAGTACTGGCATGACAGACTTGGCGAACAAAACTTGCGTCCCCTGCCGTGGAGGCATACCACCTCTAAAAGGCAAAGAACTGGCGGACATTCACCGTCAATTGCCTGAGTTTGCGCACTGGACCGTTGTGAACGAACACCATCTGCAACGCGAATACAAGTTTTCCGACTTTCGATCGGCTCTGGCGTTTGTTAACCATGTAGGAGAGCTTGCAGAGCAACAGGGACATCACCCTGACATTCTGTTGGCTTGGGGCAAGGTTGGAATCACGATCTGGACTCATGCCGTCGATGGGCTGACTGAATCCGACTTCATTCTTGCAGCCAAGATTGATCGTCTACCTCACTGATGAAGCTGGTCGCCGGATCGCCAATCCCCACAGAACCGCTGGGATCAACATCAACATGCCGGACACGCTTGCCACATGGCGGGCCGCAAAACCTGCGTCGAGGAAATGTCCTGCCAGGTAAGCCCCCGTGGCGATAGTAAACATAGAAAGGCCGAGATCAGCCGCGAAGACTCGTCCGCGAAAACGATCTTCGGTCTGCAACTGCAGCAACGTGGTCGAGAACACCCACACGATTGAGCTGCCAAGGTGGGCGAACATAACACACAAGCAGGCCATCCAGAGGTGTCCGCTGAGGCCGAGCAAGGTGTATCCCGTCGCTGCGGCAAGATATCCCCAGAAAATGGACCCTTCGAGACGTTGGCGGATGTGCGATGCCCAGGGCGCGGCAAGGAGCGGGCCCAGCAGTGCGCCCAGTCCGCGCGCACCCAGCAACATACTCATTCCCAGGAAAGCGCCGCGGGCGGGATCGAGGCCATGCCAGCGGACGGCAAATTCCTTTTGTCCCATCACCGTAAACAACACCCAGCTCGGGCCGATCATCAGGTTTCCGGCTTTCACGAAAATCGTAGAGCGAAGCCCAACGTGCGATCGAACATAACGGATACCGGCTACGACCGGCGAGAAATCGACCAGGTCGCGGATTCGTAGCGAGCGAGCACCTTCTGCATGCGGTTCGGCAAAGCGCATTCCGAAAATCAACACGGCAGAAACTAGGAACGATAGGCCGTTGAGAAGGAACACTGCGTCACGGCCAAGCAGAGCGGCCACCACTCCCCCTATAGTTGCACCGACCATCAGGTTGATCGACCACGTCGTCGAACTTAGAGTGTTTGCCAGGACGACATCTTCCGCATCGACGATATTCGGAATCACAGAATTACGCGCTGGCTCGAAGAAAGCGGCAAGGACCGTTTCTGCAACAAGCAGAGGATAAACAAGCCAGACCATTTCCTGTGACCGTACGAGGAGCATGCACAGCACGATGGCCATGCGCCCGAAATCGGCGGCAATCATCACGTTTTTTCGGCGGATGCGGTCGTTGATAACGCCGGCTGCCGGTCCAATAAAAGTCTGGGGTAATACCTGGAGGACAAGTGCGAGGGCCACTGAACTCGCGCGCCCGGTGAGTTGAAGCAGAAGATTGTAGATGGCGAGCGTGTAGAACCAGTCGCCGACCTCGCTAACAATCTGCGCACTCCACAGCCGACGAAAGTTCCTATTCCCGCCAATCAAGCGCAGGTAGGAGGAAAACGAAACACGATTGACTTCCAGTTCGGGAGCCGGTTCCATGCTGTCGCTCGAATCGCGGTCCAACAGAATAACGGATCGGATGTGGGTGCCGCACACATAGAGGAGAGACGTCTTCACTTTCACATGTGCAAGTGGCTGCACAATGCTCCAACTATGAATTGTTGAAAGATTTTCGAATTCGCGGCACATGTTCGCAATTCGAGCGCTGGAATCCGAGCGGAATCGGTCAAGTTGAATCTGTGATGAATCATCCTAGTGAATGGAATACAGCGTGCGGAGCGATAAACGAAAAGGAGCTTCTAGTGCGAAACCTGTATCCCCTTGCTGTTGTTCTTTTCCTCGCCCGCGGCTGTTATGCAGTGCCCATCGCAACTCGTTCTGCTCTCATGCCTGAGACAGGTGTGTTGGCCCTTTTAGGGGCTGGACTGGTGGGGCTCGCATCTCTGGTTCGACGCCACTTCGGCAGCTAGGTTTCTCCATCACACACCTTCAGTGCTGTTTTGTTGCCCTTTCTCTTTTGTCTACGTCTATTCATGTTTGCCGGAGCGAATTGACCATTCGCGCCTGTGCGTCGTAAATTTCCTCTGCTTACCGCAAGGACGTGAACATGAAGCGAATGCTTGCGCCTCTCACCACTTGTCTTCTCGGAATCTCGCTGGCTTTTTCTCAGGCCGATACTTTCACACCCAACGAGAATCTCGTTGTCGATGGCGTTCCTGCGGTCCCAAACTCGATAGTCCGGGTGGCTGAGCGGTACAGCAACTTTCGAGCGGCCGGCTTCGATAGTTGGAATCCCGTAAAGCGCGAAATGCTCATTTCAACGCGCTTTGCCGATACTTTCCAAATCCACCTGTTGAAGATGCCGGCCGGAGCACGCTCGCAACTCACGTTCTCGCAGGAGCCGGCACGAGGGGCGCAATACAATCCGAAGGATGGCAAGAGCTTCATCTTCGTCAAGGACATTGGCGGTGGCGAATTCTTTCAAATCTACCGTTACGATCTGGCGACCGGCGATATCACGCTTTTGACGGACGGCAAATCCCGCAATACGGGTGCAGTCTGGGACCACGACGGGCATTGGATCGTCTACGGTTCGACACGACGAACCGGCAACGATGTCGATTTCTGGGTAGTCGACCCGAGCGATCCCAAATCTGACCATCTCCTCGCCCAAAACAAAGGTGGCGGCTGGGACGCGCTCGATTGGTCCTGGGACGGCAAATGGATTGTCGCCCTAGAGGAGATCTCAGCGAATGAAAGTTATCTCTGGCTGGTGAACGCCTCCACCGGCGAGAAGACTCCTATCACGCGACGCGACAACCCCGCGCATGTTTCTTATTCCGGTGGCCGATTTTCGAAGAACGGGAAAGAGATCTATACCACCACCGATAACGACAACGAATTCCATCGCCTTGCAAGCATCGATTTGTCCTCGAAGAAGGAAACGTACCTTACAACCAGTATTCCTTGGGACGTCGAAGATTTCGATCTCTCGGATGATGGAGCGGAGATTGCTTTTGTCAGCGATGAAGACGGCTACGGTATTCTGCATTTATTGAATGCGACCAGTGGCAAGGAACTTCCGCTGCCGAAGTTGCCACACGGAGTCATCAGCCATCCGCAGTGGCACAAGAACAACCGTGATCTTGCCTTCGAGTTCAACTCCGCGAACGTAAATGACGATGTGTATTCGATCGATGTGACGACGGGAAAGATTGATCGCTGGACAGAGAGCGAAACCGGTGGCATGGACATTTCATCGGTTAGCGAACCCGACCTCATCCACTGGAAGAGCTGGGATGGCCGCTCGATCAGCGGATTCTTGTATCGCCCACCGGCAAAGTTCACCGGAAAGCGTCCGGTGATGATCAACATCCACGGCGGCCCCGAAGGGCAGTTCCGGCCATACTTCCTGGGACGCACCATCTACTATGGCAATGAACTAGGCGTAGCGATGATCTTCCCCAATGTTCGCGGCTCGAGCGGCTACGGCAAGACCTATCTTGCGCTCGACAACGTCTTGCTGCGCGAGGGCTCGTACAAAGACATCAATTCCCTGCTCGATTGGATTGCCACTCAGCCCGACCTCGATCCAAGCCGCGTCATGATCACTGGCGGGAGCTATGGCGGGTTCATGACGCTGGCTGTAGCGACGAACTACACCGACCGTATCTGCTGCTCCGTTGACATTGTCGGAATTTCCAATCTTGTCTCATTCCTTCAAAACACGTCCGGATATCGCCAGGACCTCCGGCGCGTCGAGTACGGAGACGAGCGGGATCCCAAGGTGCGCGAATTCCTCACTCAAATCTCGCCTCTGAACAAGGCGAAGAATGTCACCAAGCCATTGTTTGTGATTCAAGGAAAGAACGATCCGCGCGTGCCGATGACGGAATCAGAACAGATGGTAAAGACTGTTCGCGAGAACGGCACTCCAGTGTGGTACCTGCTCGCGAAGGACGAGGGACACGGTTTCCAAAAAAAGAAGAATCAGGATTTCCAGTTTTACGCGACGGTAATGTTTGTGAAAGAATTTCTACTGAAATAGGTCGCGCCTTGGCACCGCGAAAATCGGGCTGAATACTACCAAGCCTGCACTACGGTTTTGCCCAGCGTGCAAGGGTAGGAATGTCTTTGACGAGCGATTTCGTCAAGAAACCTGGGATATGCATTTCCTTCATCTTCGCCCGAACCCTTTCGATCATCTGTTCTACGGTCAGGTCGGGATTGGTGAACTTTCCAGCGGCATAGCAATGGCTGCAATACAGCGTCGATTTGCTGCCATTCGCCTCAGTTCCCCCGCCTTTTTCGTCCTTCGATAGCGGCATGCCGCAACTCTGGCAATAGGGACCCCTCGGTTTGAACATGACGCCCTCCAAGCAGAACAATTGTAGTCGAGTACCGATTCTGCGCGGGAGAGATCTATGGACCAATGCTTTCTTGACTCTCGCGTCCGCGAGCCAAGATAATAAAAGGTTCGCGTCAACTATCGGAACTCATAGGGAGCGTTCTGTGGCATCAGTGGGCCAAACTGCAGCTCCGAGGATCAAGCAAGGTGTCGCCCCTCTACGTGCAGGCGAAGGGTATTCGTTCCTGCTGCGACGGCTGCACTCCCTTACTGGGATCGTGCCGATTGGACTCTTTCTGATCGAGCATTTCATTTCAAATTCAGAAGCCATTCGCGGGGTAGCAGCCTACAACAAGCAGGTGGAATTTCTCACCAGCCTGCCATTCGTGGTAGCGCTTGAATTTTTCGGGATTTGGCTGCCGATTCTTTATCACGGGCTCTACGGAGTCTACATCTGGTGGCGCGGTGAATCGAACGTCGGTGATTATCCGTGGACTGGCAACTGGCTCTATGCTGCTCAGCGCTGGACAGGGATCATCGCATTCATCTACATCGTGCAGCACACATATTATCTGCGCTTCACCGGAACACACTTGCTCACGCATCCGCAAGCAGCCTTCGCGAAAGTGCAGGGCGAGTTCCAGAATCCATGGATGGTGGTTTTCTACGCGATCGGCGTGGTCGCGGCTTCATGGCACTTCTCCTATGGCTTGTGGCTGTTTGCCGCCAAGTGGGGGATCACTACTGGTGAGCGCGCTCGGCGCCGCTTTGGCTATGTCTGCTTGGTGCTGGCCCTGGCGCTGATTTCGATTGGGGCAGCAAGTATGTACGGATTCCTCAAGACCCCTTACCAGCCCTGGGATCCCGCTGCGCAGGACAATATCGTCATGCGTTAAGCGTTTTGTGTTGATGCACGGGCAATGGCCCGGATCGGACTAATAAAGCATGGCAGGAACTCCAAAGATCATCGTGGTGGGCGGAGGGCTGGCAGGACTGGCAGCCGTCATCAAGATCGCCGAAATGGGAGGTCAGGTCGACCTGTTCTCGATCGTTCCCGTGAAGCGCTCACATTCGGTTTGCGCGCAGGGCGGAATCAATGCCGCCAAGAACTTGAAGGGCGAGGGCGATTCCACATGGCAGCACTTCGATGACACGATTTATGGCGGCGATTTCCTCGCAAATCAGCCTCCGGTGAAATCAATGTGCGATGCGGCGCCGGGCATCATCGATCTGCTCGATCGTATGGGTGTTCCGTTCAATCGCACCCCTGAAGGGTTGCTTGATTTCCGCCGCTTTGGTGGTACTCTCTACAATCGCACGGCATTCGCCGGTGCCACCACGGGGCAGCAGTTGCTTTATGCGCTTGACGAGCAAGTGCGCCGCTTCGAATCCGAAGGCCAGGTTAAGAAATACGAACACTGGGAATTTCTCTCGGCGGTGCTCGATGGAAACCGCGTCTGCCGAGGCATCTGCGCGATGGACCTGCGCACGATGGAAGTCCGCACATTCCCGTCCGATGCCATCATTATCTGCACGGGCGGCGTTGGAGCGATCTTCGGCAAGTCCACGAACTCGGTTGTGTGCACCGGGTCCGCGCAATCGGCTCTCTACCAGCAGGGCTGCTATTACGCAAACGGCGAGTTCATCCAGGTCCACCCGACGTCGATCCCGGGAGAAGACAAACTCCGCCTGATGTCGGAGTCGGCGCGCGGCGAAGGCGGACGCGTGTGGGTTCCGAAGAAACAGGGCGACAGGCGCGACCCGAAATCGATTCCAGACAATGATCGCTGGTACTTCCTGGAAGAGTGGTATCCAAAGTACGGGAATCTGGTGCCGCGAGATGTGGCGACCCGTGCCATCTTCAAGGTCGTGTATGAATACAACCTTGGCATCGATGGCAAGCCCATGGTCTACCTCGACCTGACGCACATCGATCGCAAGGTTCTTGATCGTAAGTTGGAAGGAATCCTCGAAATCTACGAGAAGTTTGTGGGCGACGATCCGCGCGACACGCCGATGAAAATCTTTCCCGGAATGCACTACACGATGGGCGGTCTCTGGGTCGATTACAAACAGGCGACGAATGTTCCAGGAATTTACGCGGCCGGCGAGGCCGAATATCAGTATCACGGTGCGAATCGGCTCGGCGCCAATTCGCTGGTCTCCTGCATCTTCGGTGGGTTTGTCGCTGGTCCGGCGGCCATGCAGTACGCGAAGAACGTGACAGAAGCGCCAAGCAACGGCCACTTCGATGCCGAACGCAAGCGCCAGCAAGAGATCAACGTCGGGCTCATGAGCGCCGATGGTAAAGAGAATCCGTTCCTTTTGTGGCGCGAACTTGGCGAGCTGATGACGAAGAACTGCACGGTCATCCGCTACAACAAGAATCTGCAAGAAACCGACGCGAAGTTGGTGGAACTGCTGGAGCGCTTCCAACAAATCAATCTGAGCGATCGGACGCAGTGGGCGAATACCACAGTCGCTTTCACGCGGCAGCTTTACAACATGCTACAACTGTCGCGTGTGATCGCGCAGGGGGCCGGCATGCGAGACGAGTCGCGCGGCTCGCACTACAAGCCCGATTTCCCCGAGCGGGACGACAAGAACTGGATGAAGACGACGAAGGCAACGTTCGCGCCCGATGCCGATGAACCCAAGTTCGAGTTTGAGGCAGTGGACGCGTCGTTGATCCCGCCAAGACCAAGGAAGTACTGAGTGGACAGCACAAAGATGCGCGACCATTCGCTTCGCTCAGGATCACTCACAATGAAATTCAAGCTAGAGGCTAGGAGCTAAAGGCTAGAAGCTAATGGCTGATTCGAAGACCGTCATCATAAAAATCAAACGTCAGCTCACTCCCGACACCAAACCTGTATGGGAAGAGTTTGAGATTCCCTACCGCCGCAACATGAACGTCACTTCTGCGCTCATGGACATTGCGGCCAACCCGGTCACGCGCGACGGCAAGAAAACGACGCCCGTCACGTACGACTCGAACTGTCTGGAGGAAGTCTGCGGGTCCTGCGCGATGCTAATTAACGGCAAGGCTCGCATGGCGTGCTCTGCCCTGCTTGATCAACTCGAGCAACCCATCAAACTGGAGCCTTTTTCGAAGTTCCCTGTGGTGCGTGACCTCGCAGTCGATCGGGGCGTGCTCTTCGAGAATTTGAAGAGGGCGAAAGCCTGGGTGCCCGTAGATGGTACCTACGACCTCGGTTCAGGTCCACGCATGAGTGCCGAAGCGCAGGAGGAGGCGTATCCGCTATCGAGGTGCATCTCTTGCTGCTGTTGTATGGAGGCCTGTCCGCAATTCAACGAGGATACGGGGTTCGTGGGAGCAGCGACGATTTCGCAGGTCCGGCTGTTCAATACTCATCCCACTGGACAGGCTCTGAAACACGATCGGCTTGCCGCACTGATGGGAGACGGCGGTATTCAGGAATGCGGGTACGCGCAGAACTGCGTCGAAATCTGCCCGAAAGATATTCCGCTGACCAAATCGATCTCCGAGGTTGGCGGCCAGGTAATGAAACAGGCCATCGGAGACCTTTTCCGCAAATAGCATGCGGACATTGGCGAATTCGGCGGATCAAGTTGAGATTCTTGCGCGTACAGGCAAGTTGCGGCCTGATACCCCGCGAAAATGGGGCCGCATGTCGTGCCCGCAAATGGTTTGTCATCTCAACGATTGCTTCCGGTTGACTTTTGGCGAGCGACCAACTGAGCCAATAGACACCCTCTTCACGCGAACTGTCATCAAAGGGATCGCGCTTTATTCCCCATTCCCCTGGCCACACGGGTACAGGTCGCGCCCCGAGTACGATCAGGAACGCGGTGGTACTGCGCCGACGTCGTTCGAAAATGATCTGGACGAGTTCAGGAAGCTGTTTGCGCGGTTCGTTCGCGAAGGCGCGAAGCTGCGGTGGCGGCATCCTTCCTTCGGCGAGATGTCAACGAAGGATAGCTTTCGGTGGGCATACCTCCACATTGATCATCACTTACGCCAGTTTGGCGCATAGAGGTGGCGGCGCGGGATTGTCCAGTAATCATTACTAGTAACCCCCTTTCGTAACGGAGATTGCTTCACACAATGGTCGATGTTCGGGTTAGAATAAGCACTCCTTTTGGAGGTTTGGGCTTTCTCCCCAGGGCCCTGAAACTTCCCGCATGACAAAAAGTTTGAAGCGAGTCGCGTTGGTTCTGGCCCTGACGATGGCGCAGAGTTCTGCGTTTGCTCTCCACAGTGTCGAGCCGAATCGCGCCACGACAGCTCGGTCGCATCGTTCAAAAAAGCATGTTCGCCGTGTGAAATGGGCTCCGATGTTCAAGCCGTCGCATGATTCACTGCTACGCCAGAATCAGGAAATCGATCGGCTAGGCTTGCCGCGCATCGAGGATGACGACGAACTGGAAGCATTGAAGGCTTCCAGTGCGCTGGTGCCAATCCACGAGAGCGAGTCATTGAAGATTGAGAAACAGCTCGACCCGACCCGGAGATTCTGCCGTCCGTGGACACGTGATTTTGTGGAAGACCTCAGTCAGTCCTACTACCAACGCTTCCATGCCCAGATCCAATTGAATTCCGCGGTTAGGACGGTGAAGGTTCAGAAGAAGCTTCGTCGGCACAATCGCAATGCGGCGCCGGCGGAAGGCGAAACTGCGTCGTCACACCTTGCGGGGATAACAGTTGACCTGCAACGACGCGGCATGACCAAGCAGCAGATTCATTTTGTCGAAAGCTATCTTTTCTACCTGCGCGAACTCGGGCTGGTGGAACCCGAAGAAGAGCGTCGGCATTGGTGCTTCCACGTCATGGTTTCCGATCGCTACGGAGATTGGCGGCAGAGCCAGACGATGTTCTCGATCCATCCGGCGGAACTGTCTGAAACCGCGATGGGCGGCGGGACGAACTAATTCTCTCCACAGCTAGCCGAACAGCATGATCATTCTGATGGCGGGCCTTCCCGGTACCGGAAAGAGCGCGCTTGCGCGCGAACTTACCCACGCGACGGACGGTTGTGTTGTAAGCAAGGACGAGATTCGCGCCGCGCTTTTTCAGCCGGAAGACATTGAATACTCGACCGCACAGGACGACTTCTGCATGGAGATCATGCTCCAGGCTGCGCGATATTTGGTGGCGAAGGCTCCTGCGCGCAAGATATTTCTCGACGGGCGAACTTTTTCGCGACGCTATCAGATCGATCGCGTATTGAAAGTTGCGGTCGAACTCAATCAAAGATGGGTGATTCTGGAGTGCATTTGCTCGGAAGAGACGGCCAGGAAGCGGCTCGACGTGGAACCAGATTCATCGCATCCGGCGAAGAATCGCTCGTTCGGACTCTACCTTGACGTGAAGCGTCGGTTCGAGCCGATCATGCTTCCCAAGACTGTGATCTCGACCGACGAACCGCTGGAAATTGCAATCCAAACGGCAATGGCAGCGCTGGCCCCGCGTTAATCTGATAACGATCCTTCAACGGACATGCAGTTCACAACTCCGATCATATAGAATCCTACCCTTACCCATGAAAAGAACAATCCTTCTGGTTTCCCTGGTGTTTTGTGTGTGCAATGTCGTTAGCTCTCAGAACACTGTCAGTGAGAAAGCGCGTCAAATCCACGAATCAGCGATTGTGATCGACACGCACGCCGACACTCCGCAGCGTTTTCTGGATGAGAACTACGACATCGGCTCGACCGATCCCAAAGATCCCGGGCACATCAGCCTCGATAAGGCCAAGGCTGGGAACCTGAATGCTGAGTTTTTCTCGATCTGGGTTGATCCAGAGACTAACCAGGGACATTTCGCCCAGCACACCCTCGACCTCATCGATTCGGTGTACGAACAAGCGGCGCGGCATCCCGACCGCATGATGATGGCCTTCTCCGCCGACGATATTGAGCGTGCCCACCGCGAACACAAGCTGGCGGCTCTGATGGGAATCGAAGGCGGACATTCGATCGAGAACGATATCCACGTTTTGCGCGATTTCTACCGGCTGGGCGTACGCTACATGACGCTGAGCTGGTCGAATACGAACGAGTTCGCCGACTCCTCGGGCGATATCAGCGACCCAAAGGTCCAGCACCATAACGGGCTTACAGAAGGCGGGAAACAGATCGTCTTGGAGATGAATCGTCTCGGAATGCTGGTCGACATCTCACACGTGGCCGATAAAACTTTCTGGGATGCGATCGCCGTGAGCAAGGCGCCGGTAATCGCTTCGCATTCCTCCGCGCGGGCTTTAACCAACCATCCGCGGAATATGAGAGACGACATGCTTCGCGCGGTAGCCAAAAACGGCGGCGTAGTTCAAGTAAATTTCTTCAATGGGTTTGTTGACGAGAACTATCTCCGAGAAGATACGGCACACAGAGCAGAACGCGAGGCCGCCGTGAAAGCCTATGTCGACCAGCGAAAGGCTGCTGGACAACCCGTGACCTATGTCGATGTAGACCGAATCGAACGGGAGTGGATGGCAAAGGTTCCTCGTCCATCCCTGAAGTCGCTGATTGATCACATCGACCACATCGCCAAGGTGGCCGGCATCGAGCACGTCGGTCTGGGGTCGGACTTCGATGGCGTCAGCGGCGCGACTCCAGAGGGCATCGATTCGGCGGCTGATCTGCCGAAAATTACGCAGGCACTACTTGATCGAGGCTACAGCGCGGACGATATCCGTAAGATTCTGGGCGGAAATACATTGAGGGTCATGCGCGAGGCCGAGCGCGTGAGCCACGAGATGCAAAGCAAGGCTATGACGCAGTAGTCGTATCGTCCGGCTGTTGCGCAATTCATATGAACCAATCTGGTCGATGTTCCAGACGATGCTTGTCGTACAATCAAAGATTGCGAAAACGTTTCCAGGAGCTTCTATGCGAACTGCTCTCTGCGCGCTTGGCCTAATTGCGTTACTTTCTACATTATCTGTAGCTCAAGCTTCCAGCGAACCAACTGCAATCATCCACACCAGTGTTGGCGATCTGCGCTGCACGTTGTTCGAGAAGCAGACGCCAATGACGGTGAAAAACTTCATTGGACTCGCCGACGGCACCAAAGAATGGAAGAATCCCGTCAGCCACGTTCCAAAGAAAGGTGTGCCGCTTTACGACGGCACGATCTTTCATCGCGTGATTCCCAATTTCATGATTCAGGGCGGCGATCCTGCAGGAAATGGCACCGGCGATCCCGGATACACCTTTCGCGACGAAATTGTGCAGACAATCACTTTCGACCGCCCCGGCCGGCTGGCGATGGCGAATTCCGGGCCTAATACCAATGGATCTCAATTTTTCATCACCGAAGTCGCAACGCCGCATCTGAACGGACGGCACACAATTTTCGGGCAGTGCGATGCCGCCAGCCTAGAACTTGTAAAGAAGATCGCACGCATGGCAAGCGATCCGAGGGACGATCGTCCTTTTCATCCCGTAAAGATCACACATATCGAAGTCAAACGCGGACCTGCGACGCCGAAGGCGGCACCAGCTAAAGCACCTAACACCATGCCAGCTAAATCAGCGACGGGCACTGCCAAACCCTCCGCTGGCACAACCAAACAATCGCAACCTCAATAAATAGATTTTCCGGACACAAAGGGGGAACTATGGCACGCACGCACGGCACTTATGCGGTGTTTGATACTACCGAGGGCACAATTGTTTGCCGTCTGTTTGAGAAGGAAGCGCCAAAGACAGTCGCAAACTTCACAGAGCTTGCCGAGGGCAAGCGTGAGTGGACACATCCAACGACACGCGCAAAGTCGAAGACTCCGCTCTACCACGGAACCGTGTTTCATCGCGTGATACCCGATTTCATGATCCAAGGCGGAGATCCTATGGGAACTGGCTTTGGGGGGCCTGGTTACCAATTCGAGGACGAGACCAAAGGCTCGCCACACCGCTTTGACAAGACTGGCAAACTGGCGATGGCCAACGCCGGACCCAACACCAATGGATCGCAGTTTTTTATTACGGTGGCACCTACGGAATGGCTGACGGGCAAGCACACGATCTTCGGCGAAGTCGTTGAAGGCTATGACGTGGTAGAGAAGATCTCGAAAACTCCTCGCAACCGTCAGGATCGGCCAAACAAGGATGTGGTTGTGAAATCAGTATCGATCGAACACGTGTAGTGGATCGACCACCACACAGGCTCAGGGAGGGGAATGTTTCGAGTCAAGCGCATAATTCCGCGCTGCGCCAAATCCCGCCACGCTAATGTGTCCAATCGAAAGCCATCGTTCGAGCTTATGGTGCCCGGTCCGGTGAAAGATGTACGAAATGCCGATCGAGGTGGCGACGCCAGCTGCCTCAAGGGCAGCGAATCCTGCACGGTTGTTGACGACCTCATCAGGGAGCAGGATCTCTTCCCTGCCTCGCGCCTGCATGTTGATGGTTGATGTGTAGTCAAGCGTTCGCACTACGCCGATTCCTGCGAAAAGATAGGCATTGGTTCGATCCCAGAACGGATGGGAGAAACGTGACAATGCTGGCTTCTGGAGCGGAACATATTGGCTCACCTTCAGCGTCAAAAGCGGCAATGTGTGAACCTGGCACGAACTGACGGGGAATGGGTCCTGAGCGAACACGGTCGTCGCAGCAAAAACAATCAGCCCGAGAGATGCTAGGGGGCGGATCTTTGCTGCGCTCCGAAAGCCTATCAACTCGCGTTCCCATGCGAAGGTGCGCGATGGTTCTCTCCGTGCTTTCTTTTCCCTCATCTGCTGGCAAGGTTCTTTATAATTGATAATTTCTCTTAGCAAGTCGGAGGCTCTTGTTATGGCTGCGTTCAACGGCGTGCCTGTTCCGAGTGATGGAACGAGGATCGAGTATAGCAATGGCAAGTACACGGTCCCGGACCGTCCGATCATTCCATTCATCGAAGGCGATGGGACAGGCCGCGACATCTGGAAGGCGTCGGCGCGCGTGTTCGATGCCGCCGTGAACAAAGCTTATGGCGGAAAGAGGCGCATAGTGTGGTACGAAGTGTTCGCGGGAGAGAAGTCGAAGGCGCGCTTCGATAACTGGCTGCCCGACGATACCGTCAACGCGATTCGCGAATTCCGTGTCGCCATCAAGGGTCCGCTGACAACGCCGGTGGGTGGCGGCATTCGTTCGCTGAACGTGGCGCTTCGACAAATTCTCGATTTATATGCGTGCGTTCGTCCCGTGAAGTATTACCGAGGCGTACCGTCTCCGGTGAAGCATCCCGAACGCATGGACGTTGTTATTTTTCGCGAAAACACTGAGGACGTATATGCCGGTATCGAGTGGGAAGAAGGTACGCCGGAAGCCGCGCGGCTTATCGAATTCCTCAACAAGGACATGCTGAAGAACGGCAAGAAGCAGGTACGGCTAGACTCGGGCGTCGGCATCAAGCCGATCTCCGTCAGCGGTACGAAGCGCTTGGTGCGGATGGCGATTCAGTATGCGCTCGAGAATGAACGGAAGACGGTTACGCTTGTCCACAAAGGCAACATCCAGAAATTCACTGAAGGTGCGTTTCGCAAGTGGGGATATGAACTCGCAACTGAAGAATTTCGCGACAAGGTAGTGACCGAGCGCGAGAGCTGGGTCCTCGATAACAAGGACAAGAATCCGAATCTGACGTTCGAGCAGAACGCAAACTTAATCGAGCCTGGTCTTGAGTTCGCGACCGAAGACTTCCGCCAGGCATTGTATAAGGAGATCAAGACCACGCTGGATTCGATCTACTCTACCCATGGCAAGGGCGCATGGAAGGGCAAAATCATGGTGAACGACCGTATCGCCGACTCCATTTTCCAGCAGGTGGTAACGCGCGCCGATGAATACAGTGTGCTGGCGACTCCGAACCTCAACGGCGATTACATTTCTGACGCTTGCGCAGCGCAGGTGGGCGGCCTGGGCATTGCGCCGGGCGCGAATATCGGCGACGGTTACGCGGTATTCGAGGCGACCCACGGTACAGCACCGAAGTATGCTGATAAAGACGTGATCAACCCCGGTTCCGTAATGCTGTCGGGTGTGATGATGTTCCGATTTCTGGGATGGCAAGAAGCTGCCGACCTGATCGAACAGGGTATGGAGCGAACGATCGAGCAGCGGAAGGTGACATACGATTTCGAACGCTTGATGCCAGGAGCCACCAAAGTCAGGACCAGCGAGTTCGCTGATGCGATGATCGAGAACATGGGAACGGGAGTATTGGTTTAGTGTTGGCAATTGGCAATTAGCGCTTAGCAAATACGGGTTGGGGCTGAAAGACTCGAATGGCTCGTACCTGTCAGGCGAGCTTCAACAGCTAAATGCCAAGTGCTAATTGCTGCTTCATAGAGAGGAACTCATGCGAAAGAAAGTCACTATCGTCGGCTCTGGAAATGTCGGAGCGACCGCGGCACATTGGATTGCTTCAAAAGAACTTGGCGATGTCGTTCTCGTCGATATCATCGAAGGTGTTCCCCAGGGCAAAGGCTTGGATCTGCTGGAAGCGATGCCCATTGAAAAGCGCGATTCCTACGTGATCGGCACGAACGACTACGCCGATACGGCGAATTCCGACATCGTTGTGATCACGGCCGGTATTCCCCGTAAACCGGGAATGAGCCGCGACGATCTGCTCAACACGAATCACAACATCATGAAGGACGTAGTTGCGAAAGTAGTGAAGCACTCCCCGAACTGCATCCTGATCGTAGTATCGAATCCGCTCGATGCGATGGCGCAAGCGGCCTATAAGATGAGCGGCTTCCCCCGCGACCGCGTTATCGGCATGGCAGGAGTTCTCGATTCGGCCCGATTCCGCGCGTTTATCGCGATGGAGCTGGATGTCAGCGTGGAGAACGTAACCGCCTTCGTGCTTGGCGGACACGGCGACACTATGGTGCCGCTTGCCCGCTATTCGACGGTAGCAGGCATTCCCATCACCGAGTTGATGGACAAGGCGACCCTTGACCGCCTGGTGCAACGTACACGCGACGGGGGCGCCGAGATCGTGAAGTACCTGAAAACGGGTTCCGCCTATTACGCACCGTCAGCGGCCGTAACTGAAATGGCCGAGGCGATCCTGAAGGACAAGAAGAAGATTTTGCCTTGCGCCGCCTACCTTCAGGGTGAATACGGGATTAGTGGTCTCTATATCGGAGTGCCGGTTAAGCTAGGCGCCAAGGGAATCGAACAGATCATTGAGATCAAGCTTACGCCCGAGGAAAAAGCGGGCCTTGATAAGAGTGCGGCATCCGTAAAGGAGCTTGTCGGAGTTATCAACGTGTGAGTCGCAACATGGTCGGACGGCGCGGGCGACCGCGCCTTTTTCTTTGGGCCAGCTATTTTCCATTGACCGCCGCTCCATCCCCTGTTAAAAAACTAGGCCATTGTCGCGCCTCAGGCACGCTTCCGAGCGAAGCGCGACTTGCCGGCGAGCGGCCACTCATTGCGCGTTCTAATGGTCGCCACGTGCTTCCAGGAGATTCAAATGAACGATGTCCGCCTTGCTTTTCACATGCTGAAACTTCTTGCGATAACGGTCGTGATTGTACTTGCACTGGGCCTTTTTCCTTCGGCGAATGTAACCGCGGACAGCTCCTCTGCGCAAAACAATGGAGTGTCTCCCAACGATCAGAGTCCGACCACGACCCACCTGACAGCGGGACCAGATCCAGCGCGAGTCGAGTGGCCAATTCGGCTGGTTTCGGTGATCGACAATGCCACAGAAAGCGCACTGACCGGTACAGTAACGTTTGCCGTCAATGGAAGTCCCTTTGCCACCGTACCCGTGAAGAAGGGCGCGCATTGGACGGAGACGATGTTGCGACTCAGTTCCGCCGGCCAGTACACGTTGACCGCTACCTATTCGGGCGACGCCAACAATCAACCGAGCGTGTCCGCGCCGCTGATCCAGACCATCATCCTGAGGAATTCGCAGGTGCGCCTTTCAACCTCGGGATCACCCTCGCACGTTGGTCAGCCCGTTACCTTTACGGCTACTGTTATTGGCAGTTGCTGCGCTATCCCGAACGGAGAGGTCATCACGTTTTACGATGGCAAGAATCTGCTGGGAAGTGCACCAACTAGCGGCGGGTCGGCTCAGTTCACAACCTCCACCCTCTCCGCCAAGACGCACTCCATCAAAGCTTATTATCCCGGGGACACGACCTACAAGCCAAGCCATGGGGCGGTCCAGCAGATCGTAGAGCCCTGAACCGAGCATTAGGAGTTTTACCAAAGACGCGCTTCATGCGCGTCTTTAATTCTTAAGGCCATCACGCTAAGACAAAGCACGTTCCACGATGGTTTTGGCTTCGCTAAGGATTCGGTCTCGAAGGTTTTCTGGCTCGAGCACTTCGAGGCGCGATCCAAAGCCGAGCGCCAGGAAGCGAGCTTCTGCCTCCGAATCAAAGTGGGCGCGGAGCGTAATCCATCCCTTGGGATCGGGCTTTTCCGGATGCTCCACCTCGTTGGCGATGTGCCACATTTTGAACTCTTCGGCAGCCCGGGGCTCCATGCGAAGCTTCACCTCGAAACGCTTCCACCGCTCTTTGAATCGATCAGTTGACGACTTCCAGTAGTCAGCCAGGTCGAAGTTCTCGGGACGCTGGCATTTCTGGCCCAGCAGGCGGGCTTCTTCTATACGGGAGACGCGGTAGGTGCGCAACCCGCGCGGCGTGTGGGCCGCGAGATACCAGGAGCTACCTTTCGCTACAAGTCCGAGAGGATCGATCGTACGCTCTCCACTCTCGCCGTCCGGAAGGCGATACCGAATGAGCAGCTTGCGGTCGTGCGATACCGCATCCTGCACGATCGGGAGCATCGCCAGATTCTCACCCGAACCGCGCCAAGCCGTTGTGTCGACGTGCAACCGCTGTCGGATCGAGGCGGCCTTCTCACGCAGACCCGAAGGCAGCGCTGCCATCAGCTTGCTGAAGGCGCGCTCGGCGGCAGCGGCAAGTCGCAGGTCGCCGACTACGTGCGGCCGAACCATCAGCAACGCTCGCAATTCTGCCTCGTCGAGTCCTGGGACCTTCGTTCGCCAGTTCTCATCAAGCTGCCAGCCGCCCTGCGCGCCACGCAAAGCGAAGACCGGCACTCCGGCAGCACTCAAGGCTTCCATGTCGCGATGAACCGTGCGCTCAGAGACTTCTAGGCGCTCCGCCAGCTCGCGGCCACTCAATTGACCGTGTGCCTGAAGGAGAAGGATCTCGGCGATGAGGCGGTCGGCTCTCACTCAAAAAAGAAATAACGCGCTAATTATGACATGACATGTCATATATGGATCGTTACGCTCGTTTGGATCGGACGATGCCCCGTCCCATGAAGGAGAATCACCATGAAGATGACAGAGTTGTTCTTGGCCGAGTTGGAGCGGGAAGCCGCCGGAACGCGGGCCGCGCTGGAGCGCGTACCGGATGGGCGCAACGAATGGAAGCCACATGACAGGTCGATGAAACTTGGCGACTTGGCTACGCTCGTTGCCACCATGCCCTCGTGGGCGGCGATGATGGTGAACCAGGACGAATTGGATTTGAATCCTCCCAACGGTCAGAAATACAAGGCGCCCGACCTCCAGACCAGCCGCGACCGGGTAGAGGCCCACGAGGACTGCGTGAAAAAGGCGCGCGAGGCCCTCATGAACACAACCGACGAACACTTGATGAAACCATGGAGACTACTGGTGGGTGGGCGAGTGGTGCTCGAACAACCTCGACATGTCGTGTTGCGGGATTCCTTCTTTAACCATCTTGCGCATCACCGGGGACAATTGACCGTTTACTTGCGGCTGAACAACGCATCTGTGCCCGCGATCTACGGGCCCTCCGCGGATGAAGGCAAGATGTAAGTCACTCATTTGATTCAAACCGACTGAAGGGATGGTGCTGGAAGAGGCCATCCTTTTTCGTCGAAGGGATAGTTACCAGCGTTACTTCTCTTCATGCCACAACGCCATTCGAATGGACTTAGGAACTTATAATCCGACCATCTTTTACCTGAACGGCGATGAGCACGACACAAACAACCAGCCGCTCGACTGTCTGGATTCACAATCCTGCCCTCGACCTTATCGTGGGCTGCGGAGCGTGGTCGGCGCCTTTGCTGATGCTGAGCTACTCACGGCTTGCTGATTCGCCATCGTGGGCCATTGCATTCTACGGATTGTCGTTGTTCCTGAACTATCCGCATTATATGTCGACGCTGTATCGCGCCTACCACGATGAGGCCGACTTCAAGAGATACCGCATCTTCACGGTACATATTACCGGGCTTGTGCTGCTGACAGCTGTGCTTTCGCACTTCCGATATTCCCTGCTGCCCTGGCTTTTCACTTTCTATCTGACCACCAGCCCTTGGCACTATAGCGGGCAGAACTACGGCCTGTTCATGATGTTCGCGCGGCGCACTGGAGGGCAGATTTCCGAGACTACGCGACAGGCGATTTACTCCGCCTTTGTGCTGTCGTACGCAATATTGTTTCTAAACTTGCACACTGGCCCCTCCGACCGTCTTTTTTATTCGATCGGAATTCCGCCAACGCCGGCATTGGTGGGAAAAGTTATTCTCGCCGCCGCGTTCGTCGTCTTCTCGGTCATCGGATTTCACGGTCTCGTGCGGCAAGTCGGGGTGAAGTCGATGGTGCCCATGATTGTGCTTTTCTCCACGCAGATCATGTGGTTCCTGGTCCCCGGAATTCTGATGCTCATGAAAGGCTTCAGTATTCCCCAGAGCCGCTACAGCACGGGTGTACTTGCGGTAATGCATTCCGCGCAATACCTATGGATAACCAGTTACTATTCGCAGCGCGAATCTCTGGCATCAGGAGCGCGCTGGCGTCCACTCGCCTACTTCGGAATCCAGATCCTTGGCGGAATTGCTCTGTTCGTACCGGGTCCCTGGTTGGCGAGCTACATCTTCCACTATGACTTCACCGCCAGCTTCCTGATCTTCATGGCCTTGGTGAACCTCCACCATTTCATTCTTGATGGAGCAATCTGGAAATTGCGTGATGGTCGGATTGCGGCACTTCTTCTGAACACGCAAGAAGAATTGACGAATGCCGCCCAGGCTGCGTCCGGCGGAATCGGACGCGCTTGGCTCTGGATGCGAAGCCAGGCGACGCTGCCTCGCACGATAAAGATAGGTTCTGCCGTCGCCCTGCTCGCGCTCGCTGGCCTGGACCAAACTCGTTTTGTTTTGGCTGCGCACGGTGACGACCTCCAGTCCGTCGAAAAAGCAGCAACGATCAATCCTTTCGACAGCTCCCTTGCACTGAAACTCGCGCGCAAGCGAGCAGAGACAGGACATGTCGAGGGGGCAGTCCGAGCCTACAAACAGGCAATTGCTGCCAATCCTGGGGACTTGGTGCCGCGTAATGCATTCTTGAAGTACCTGGTGGAGAATCGGCGCTATGAAGAAGCCGACGGCGTCGCGCAGGCAGCTCTGGCACGCTGGCCGAACGATCCTGACCTTCTGATGAATCGCGGAATTCTTTCAGCCTCTCTCGGCAGAAATTCGGAGGCAGTAGCGAACTGGCAGCGGGCTCTCGCCGTCGATCCTTCGCAGATTTTTGCCCACCTCTATCTTGCGAATGAACTCGACCGCGAACAGAACCCGGCGGAAGCCATCCCCCATTACACGATTTTTGTCGATCAGATGGCCAAAGCTTCGGTCAAACCGGATTCGACGCTCTTGTTGCCCGCCCTGATGAATCTTGCGCAGTGCAATCTGCGCGTGAAACATCTCGAACGTGCGCTTAAACTCTACGATCTGGCTCGAACGCTTGCCTACCAGAGTGGTCTCCCGACGATCGAAAGTGCGGCGTCGCTGAATGAAGCCATTCTGCTCTCCAAGACCGACCGCAAGCGTGACGCCATCCATCTCTACCAGAATGCCCTACGACTGGATCGCGCCGCAGGCGAGATGGCTGCCGAAGCTGCTGACTGGCGCGCGTACGCGGTCTATCTCGACCAAGAAGGATACGACGCGAAATTCTCGTATGCTGCAACGATCCGGGCTCAAGGCCTCTCGAAGGATCCGGAAGTGCAGAACAACCTGGCTCCAATGCGTGTTCGACTGGAACGAGAGCTGGGAAACGTGTCGTCAGCGATAAAGAACAGTCCGGCAGAAATCCTGCAACAAGCACTGACCCTGCAACCCAAATAACTTCCTTCAACGCCCGACCACCCTAGTCTTCCGCAAAATGCGGTATAGTTTGTGGGTCCACCCTCGTCATGGACTTCGATCAACTCGAAATTTTCCTGGAAGTGGCGCGGCTCTCCAGCTTTTCTCGTGCAGCGGAAAAGCGGTTCCGGACGCAGCCGGCCATCTCCTCCCAGATCCGCGCATTGGAAGAGGAGGTTGGAGCTCGACTTCTCGATCGCTCTGGCGGGCGCGTTTCACTGACGACTGCCGGGAAGCTCTTTCAAAAATATGCTGAGGACACACTAGAGTCGCGGAAGAACATCCTGACTGCGATCGCGGAGACCGAACACGTACCTCGGGGCGAGATCGTGGTGGGTGCCAATGAGGGCACTTGCCTCCATATCCTGCCGGAGGTGTTCGCACAATTCAAGCGCGACTATCCTGATGTGGCGGTCAGCATCAAGCGAGCCGACTATGCGCGAATTCTGGAATCCATCATCGAAAACGCGGTGGATTTCGGCGTTGTGTCCCTGCCTGTGAACGATAACCGTCTGGAGTGCGTGTCTATTCATCGTGACGAGCTGGTCGTGATCGCTCCTTCGGGCCATCCGTTGGCTGGAAAGAAGGGCGTCACAGTAGCGAAGGTTGCCGCGTACCCGCTGGTCGTGCCGAAGGCAGGTCACACGCGCGATGCTCTCGACTCGCTGTTTTACGACCACGAGGTCAAGCCGCGTATTGCAATGGAACTGGATTCGAGCGAACTCTTGAAGCGTTTCGTCGCAGCAGACGTCGGTATCGGCTTCATTGCGCGGTCTAATATCGAAGAGGATATTCGCGCCAACGCACTGTCGGCTATCGAACTCGCGGACGCCAAGATTCGCCGTGATCTTGCTCTCGTTTTCCGCAAAGACCGTACCCTTAGCCGTGCCGCCAAGGCCTTCATGGAAATCGCCATCCAACGAAAGAACACCGAGGCACTTCGGGCCGCTCAACGCTCGCGATGAAGACGATGCGTATTCTCAGTTTTCCTCTGGTTTTGTTCCTAGCGGTATCGATCGCGGGAGCCCAAAAATCCTCCAAGAAAACTGTAACCTCTGACCACAAACTGATCTCAGTAACGGTGACCGGCACGGAGCGTTACAGCGACAAGGAGATTGTGGCTGGGAGTGGCCTCGAGATTGGACGCGACGCTGGAGATCCTGACTTTAAAGAAGCGGTTCGGCGTTTGGGCGATAGTGGTGTCTTCACCGAAGTCTCTTATTCCTTCACCTACTCTCCCGCTGGAACAAAGCTTGAGATGCATTTGGCAGATGCCGACAAGAAAAATCTTGTTCCTGCACATTTCGAGAACTTTGTTTGGTTTACTGATACCGAACTCAGAGACGAACTCAAAAGACGAGTTCCCCTGTTTAAGCCCGAACTGCCGGTCTCTGGTTCACTGCCCGATGACGTGTCCCAGGCCCTCCAGGAAATGCTCAATGCCAAGCAGATTCCGGGACAGGTCGATTATCTGCGGGAGACTCCGCAAGAAGGCGGCGAGATGACCGCGATGGCGTACCGGGTTGAGGCCATGTCGATAACTATCGAACAAGTCGACTTCCCGGGGGCTGGACCTAACGAATTGCCTCGCTTGCGGGCGAATGCGCAGAAACTAGTCGGTGCTCACTATTTTCGGTCGTCGCTAGAGAAAGTTGCGGAAGTCGATTTCCTTCCAGTGTATTTACAACGCGGATTCCTGAAAGCTTCATTTGCACCTTCGGAGGCGCGTGTTCTCAAGCAGAACGAAGGCGAAGTGCTGGTCGAAGCCCAATTCCCTGTCACGCCTGGAAAGATCTATTCGGTATCCAGCGTCGAGTGGAGTGGAAATTCCGCTGTTTCGACCGCCCAGCTTCAGCCGTTGTTGCACCTCATCGTCGGCCAACCTGCCGACGCGATTCGACTGGGGCGTGATCTTGAGGCCGTCAACAGGGTTTACCACAGCAAGGGATACATGGCAGCGCAGATCAGGCCAGACGCCGAGATGAATGATGAAAAAAGTAGCGTCGGATATACTCTCCATGTTTCTGAAGGCGATCAGTACAAAATGGGCGATCTGGAATTATTGGGGCTAGATCCGCAAAGCATCGCTCGTCTGCAGGAGGTGTGGGACCTGCATTCCGGTGATCCTTACAATGCCGACTATCCCAACAAATTTCTTGACGCGAACACAAAGCTGCTTCCTGGTGGCGTACGCTGGGGTATCAACGTTCACGAGACGATTAATGAGAAGGACAAGACCGTGGACTTAACGATTCGTTTTACGCCAAGAGCGTGACAAAATATTTACAAAGCGCAAAGAATAGTGGGTCACTCTAATTAATTGGGGCAATCTGCATCATCCATCCTTCAGGGAGATTGTGACCATGAATGTACGTACATTTTTCGTTAGTACCATTGCTGTCCTTTTGCTCGCCAGCCTTACTGCCTTTGCCGCAGATCAGACAATGAGCGGGAAAGTCAGTGATTCGATGTGCGGGGTGAAGCATGGCATGGGCGATGCTGCTGCCTGCACACGCGCATGCGTGAAACAGGGATCCAAGTATGCGCTGGTCGTGGGAGAGAAAGTTTATACGCTGGAAACCTCGGATCAGGCTGCTCTCAAGAAGCTTGACGAACTTGCTGGCGCAAACGCGAAGGTGACAGGCGAAGTTAAGGGCGATACGATCGCAGTGAAGACAGTAGCAGGCTCCTAACCCGCTCTATATCGATGAATGGGCTGGCACCGAGCTGGCCCATCTCCTTTTTTCGGCTCGTGTCAACTTGACTCTCCTTCTGCTGTTTGGAAATATCAACGAAATTAGCATTTGAACCATGTGCGTGGGTGAGCGCCGAGGTCTTCCTCTGATCTGTCGAACCAAATCGGAAACCAAGGATTCGCATGGCTGGCATTCGCACTGAGAACTTGCGCAAGGTGTATACCTCCTCTCCCCCGTTCGGAGCGGGAGGCGGATTCGGTCCGCCTAGCACACGTCCGAAGGTTGATAAGCCTGGTAAGCCTGAAATTGTGGCCCTCGACGACTTGAGCCTCAACGTTCATCCCGGAGAAATTTTCGGCCTGCTGGGACCGAATGGGGCAGGCAAATCGACCACCGTAGGAGTTCTGACTACCCGCGTCGCGCCCACCAGCGGCCAGGCATGGATTGGAGATTTCGATGTTTGGCGACAGCCGGTCGCGGCCAAGCGGCTGATTGGAGTCGTCGCGCAACGCCCTAATCTCGATTTTTCACTTACAGCTCGCGAAATCCTGTTGTTTCATGGCGCATATTTTGGGCAATCCTCTGAAGAACGCCGCCAACGGGCAGATGCCCTGCTCGACCGATTCAAATTGCAGGATCGTGGTGACCAGATGGTGCGGGGTTTTTCCGGCGGAATGATGCAGAGGCTGTCGATTGCACGGGCCATGATGCACGATCCCAAGGTGCTGTTCCTCGATGAGCCCAGCGCAGGACTTGATCCTCAAACACGCCTGCTACTGTGGGAGATCATTCGCGAATACAACAGGAGTGGGAAGACGATTCTGCTGACAACTCACAACATGGAGGAGGCTGATGCCCTGTGCCAGCGGTTGGCGATCATTGACCACGGACGCAACATCGCTCTCGGCACTCCCCAGGAACTGAAGGGATCCGTTCCCGGCGGATATCTTTTGCGTCTTCGCTTCGGGCACCATTCGCCCGACCTGCTGCAGCGGCTCCAAACCCTTGGCGGAGTACGGGAGGTCCGCAGCAGCGATTCCCATGGGGCAGCCGATCTCTACGCCGACCGCGGCGGCTCCCTCATCTCTGAAATCGCCAGCCTGGCCTCGTCGGCGAATGTCGAATTGCGCGATGTTCACATCTCCGAACCTAGTCTGGAGAACCTTTTCCTCCACCACACCGGAAGGAGCCTGCGCGAATGAACTGGAGCGCGTTTTTCGCAATGCTGGCCCGTGACGCGCACGTAGCGCGCCGTAATGCTGGGATCCTGCTGATGCAGACCTTCCTGCAGCCCTTGATGTTCGTGTTTATTTTCGGCCGAGTGATGGTACGCAGCGGCTATATGCCGGAGGCCTATAAGAGTTTGCTTTTGCCCGGGATTATGGCTATCAGCATGGTTTTCACAGGAGTGTGGGCTGTGGCTATGCCTCTAATCGCTGAGTTTCAATTTACTCGCGAAATTGAAGACCGGCTGCTCGCACCAATCGAGATTTCGTGGGTAGCGATCGAAAAGGTTCTGGCTGGAACCATGCAAGCGTTGGTTGCCGGCTTGGTCGTGATGCCGCTGGCCTGGCTCATTTTGCGGCCAGGAGTGCAATTCAATTTCACGGCTCCGCTCACGTTTGGGTGCGTGACTGTTCTAGTCGCCTTGTTTTCCGCGTGCGGCGGGCTTGCGTTAGGTTGCAGTGTCAATCAGAACCATATCGGGCTAATGTTCAGCATGGTATTAACCCCGATGATCTTCTTCGGCTGCACTTACTACCCCTGGAGCGCGCTCAAGAGCTTTCCGATTTTGCAGCACGCGGTGCTTGTCAATCCACTTGTGTACGCCAGCGAAGGGCTACGCGGAACCCTGGTTCCGCAGTCTCCACACCTCCCCATGGTGGCCGTACTACTCGGATTGTTAATATTTGATGCCGCGTTTTTGTTGGCTGGATTGCGCCAATTCCGCAAGAAGGCGATTAGCTAGCATTTCGTGGGACAATCGGCATAGGGGGAGCAGTCACCTGCTCTCCCCTGCCACACCACCGTACATGCGGGTCCGCATACGGCGGTTCAGTTCGGTTAAGTTAGGCCACGGACAACCGCGGCAGACCGAGTGAG